>Ga0213868_10002482_pt1 | contig 17675 bp, 24 predicted proteins | sample PICome_9_FD_160087 | JGI IMG/M metagenome (GOLD analysis project Ga0213868, IMG submission 160087) | Coastal seawater microbial communities near Pivers Island, North Carolina, United States - PICO127 | ecosystem: Environmental > Aquatic > Marine > Coastal | place: USA: North Carolina...
AAAGTCCTAGTGGGGGTTTGAATGCCAAAGGTCGTGCATCTTACAATAAGGGAAGAACAAAGACTGGTAAGAAACGTAACCTGAAAGCTCCAAGCAAAAAGGTAGGCAACCCTAGACGAGCATCCTTCTGTGCTAGAATGAAAGGAATGAAAAAGAAATTAACCTCTGCAAAAACTGCAAGAGATCCGAACTCTAGAATTAACAAATCACTTAGAGCTTGGAATTGCTAATTAAAGGATAATCATATGATGAAATTTTTAACAGTAGACAATGAAATAGCTACTATACAAAACAATAAAATTGTTAGTCCAGGTTCACGCTTTGATGGTATGGATGTTAAGACTAATGACGATATTGAAAAGATATTTGGTATTAAGGTTGGTCAAAAAGATTTATCACCTTATAAAAAAACTGCACAAAATGATCTATATATGGGAGATCCTGGAGAGCAGCGTTTATATGAAGATGCTGTGAAAGCATATCGTGGTGAGATCAAAGGCCCAAGAGCTATGAAAACAATGGATGCAGTCCAGGGAGAGTTTCCTGCTAGTATTATGGATCGTATTCGTCAAGACGCTGTTATACCTAGAGATACGTTTGATCCAAATACATTTAATCCACCGGCTCTACCACGATTGGGTACTAGAGAATCAAATAGGTTTGATTCTCTTAATCCACCAGCTCTACCACCAATGGGTATGCGAAGGCAAGAACCACAAGTAAAATCTACACCAATGAATTTAAGAAAAATGTTATTGGCAAACTTAACGGGGTTACTATAATGGCTGGACACGGAGGAAAACGTAAAGGTGCAGGTAGACCTGTAGGAGTTACAGCTGGAACAAAGCAAGAACGCCTGGATGCTAAACTAGGTAAAGGTCAAACAACACCATTAAAGTATATGTTAAACCTATTGAATAACCCACAGGTTTCTGTCGAAAAGAAGATGTGGGCTGCAAAGGAGTCAGCACCATATGTACATTCTAAACTATCATCTGTTACTAAGACTTTGCAAGGTGATGATGATAAGCCTGTTGCTGTTACTATTGGCTGGAGAAAAAAGAAATAATATGGAAATATTAAGTGGATTATTAGATTTTTCTAAACCACAACAAACAGAAGGATTGATTGCTGGAAAAGAAAATAGTAATCCTTATGGTGAAATAAAAGATCGTATATTAAAAAATGAAGGTTTTAGACCTACACCTTATACATTGGAATATAAAGATGCTGATGGAAATTTAATTAAAGAAAATTTTGAAACTGTAGGTGTTGGACATAAAATACAAAAAGGTGAAGAAGTTCCAACAACCATAGAAGGATTGTTTGAACTGTTTGATAAAGACTTTGACGTAGCTTTAAAAAATGCTAAGTCTATTATAGATGAAGATTCTATTAGTCCTGATGCATTTGGCATTTTAGTTGATATGAATTTCCAAATGGGTAAAGAAGGAACATTAGGATTTAAAAAAATGCTTGATGCATTACAAGATAGAAATTATAAATTAGCAGCAGAAGAATTATTAGATTCTAAATTTGCAAAGCAAACACCTAATAGAGCTATGGAATTAGCTGAAGTATTAATGGATGCAGAAACTCTAAACAATTAATGCAAATAGATATACCTTATGAACCTCGCCCTTTACAGGAAAAAATTCATAACGAACTAAAAAGATTTAATGTTATTTGCTGTCACCGCAGATTCGGTAAGACCGTATTTGCAATCAATCATTTAATTATGACTGCATGTGAAAAGCAAAATGCAAGATTGGCGTATATCGCACCAACATATCGCCAGGGTAAGGCAGTCGCTTACGACTATTTAAAAGAATATACGGAACCCTTAATGAAACTTGGTGGGAAGCGTCACGAAACTGAACTTAAAGTTGATCTATGGAATGGATCAAGAGTTCAAATTTTTGGCTCTGATAATCCTGATGCTCTTAGAGGATTGGGATTTGATGGAGTATGCATGGATGAGTTTGCATTGATGTCTCCTAGAACATGGACAGAAGTTGTTAGACCAGCTGTGTCAGACAAACTTGGTTATGTAATTTTTATTGGTACACCAATGGGACATAATCAGTTCTGGGATGTTTATGATTTTGCAAAAAGAACAGGAAAGGATTGGTATGCACAATTATATAGAGCAAGTGAAACAGAAATTATCTCAGCTGAAGAACTGGAATCTGCTAGAGAAACTATGCCAGAAGATCAATTTGAGCAAGAGTATGAGTGTAGTTTTCAAGCTGCAGTCTCTGGGGCCTATTATGGGAAACAAATTCAAAAAGCTGAAAAAGAAAATAGGATTACAGAAGTAGATTATGATCCTAACCTGGATGTAGAAACATGGTGGGATTTAGGAATAGGTGATTCAACTTCTATTTGGTTTGCACAACGAATTGGTGAAGAAATAAGACTCATTGATTATTATGAAACATCAGGTGAATCACTTGGACATTATGCTACAGTCCTTAGAGATAAGGGATATAATTATGGTAGGCATATTGGCCCACACGATATTACAACAAGAGAACTTGGTACTGGTAAGTCCAGGTTAGAAGTTGCTTATGATCTTGGATTAGACTTTGAAGTATGTCCTCGATTAGAAGTAGATCATGGTATAGAAGCTGTGAGAAATAATTTAGATAACTGTTGGTTTGATAAAAACAGATGTAAATATGGTATTGATTGTTTGCGACAATATCGAAAACAGTTTGACGATAGAATGCAAACATTTAAAAATAAACCCCTACACGATTGGAGTTCACATGCTGCAGATGCATTTCGATATGGCTGTGTTGTTGATGGCCCAACAAGAACTGACTGGACTCAACCCATGAGTGTAGATACAAGATATATAGTTTAAGGAAATATATGGCAAAAGGTAAACCACTAGACGAGTATGTAATCTCAGGTATTTTAGGAGATCATATTAAAAATAGTTATGGATTTTATTCTTCTGAATTAACAGAATCTAGACGTAAAGCTAATGAATATTATTTTGGTGAAGCATTTGGTAATGAAGTAGAAGGTAGATCACAAGTAGTATCTACTGATGTAGCTGATACTATTGAATCAATCTTACCACCATTACTTAGAATATTTACTGCAAGTGATAATGTAGTTAAGGTAGAACCTGTTTCACAAGAAGATGTTATGATTGCTGAACAAGCAACTGATTATCTTAATCATATTTTTAATAAAGATAACGAAGGCTTTACTGTTCTATACTCAATGTTCAAAGATGCATTGTTACAAAAGAATGGTATCTGTAAAGTATATTGGGATAACTCTGAAAAAATTGAAAGAGAAACTTATGAGAAGTTATCTGATGATGAATTTACAATGCTTGTTGATGAAGATGGTGTTGAAGTAAAAGAACATACTGAGTACGAAGATGAAACATTCCTAGAACAAAAATCAAAAGCAGAAGATGTACTAGCAGAACAAGAAGATTCTTTACAAGCATCATTGATGAGAGATGAACTTAACAAAGTTCCAACACCTAAACTACATGATGTTGTCATAACTAGAAAACAAACATTTGGTAAAGTTAAAATAGAACCAATACCACCTGAAGAATTTTTAATTGAACGCCAGGCTAAATCATTAGCTGATGCAAACTTTATGTGTCATAGAGTTCCAACCACTCGTAGTGCATTAATTGAAATGGGCTTTGATTATGATAAAGTTTATTCACTACCAAGTGAAAATAAAGAACAGTATAACTCAGAACGTAGCACAAGATACAGAAATGTAGATGATGATTATGATAGAACAGTAGGTGATGCATCTACTGAAGAAGTAATTGTTTATGAATCTTATATTAGAATGGATGTTGATGGTGATGGAGTTGCAGAACTTAGAAAGATAACTTCTGCTGGTGATAATGGATATACTATTCTTGATAATGTTGCTGTTGATTCTCATCCTTTTTGTTCATTAACACCTATCATTGTACCACATAGATTCCATGGTAGATCTGTTGCAGAGTTAGTAGAGGACATTCAGTTAATTAAATCTACTGTTATGCGTCAGGTACTAGATAATATGTATCTAACAAACAATAATAGAGTTGCTGTTATGGATGGTCAGGTTAATCTTGATGATCTTTTAACAAACAGACCTGGTGGAGTTGTTAGAACAAAAGGCGCACCTGGACAAGTTATGATGCCTTTACAAAACCAAACACTAAGTAACCAAGCATTTCCATTATTAACTTACCTTGATACCATTAAAGAAGAACGAAGTGGTGTTACTAAATACAATCAAGGTATGGATACTGATACATTAAATAAAACTGCTACTGGTATTAATACTATTCTATCTCAATCACAAATGAGATTAGAATTAATTGCAAGAGTATTTGCTGAGACTGGTGTTAAAGATATATTCAAAAAGATATTTGAATTAGTTGTTAAGTATCAAGATAAACAACGTATTGTTAAAATTAGAAATAATTTTATTCCTATGAATCCTATGGAATGGAGAGATAGATGTAATGTTACTATTCATGTAGGATTAGGTACAGGATCTAGAGATCAACAATTACAAATATTAAATGCTATTCTTGGTAGACAACTTGAAGCAATTAAACTTCAAGGATCTGCACAAGGCCCAATCGTAAACTTACAAAACATTTATAATACATTGGCTCGCATTATTGAAAATGCAGGACTAAAAGATGTAGGTTCATACTTTACAGAACCATCTTTAGGTATGCAACAAATGCCACCACCACAAAAACCTCAACAAACAGAGTTCGAAAAAGTTTCTCAAATTCAAACACAACAAAAAGCAGCTCAAGCTCAAATGAATCACGAAAATAAAATGCGTGAATTAGAACTTAAATATCAAAAAATGATATTAGACTTTGAAACAAAAGCAAAAGAGCTTGAATTAAAATACAAAGCTGATATAGATGAGAAAGCAATTAAGCGTGAAGCATTAGAAATGAAAGGTGTTAGTGATACTAACAAACAACTTTTAGATGCTACAAAATTATTTGAACAAGAACAACCTGAGGCAGAAGTACAAATAAATGTCGGATCTCCACAAAGAGACTAATAGAGGCACAAGAGCCAAGGAAGTTTTAGAAAACGATTTATTCAAAGAAACTTTAGATACACTAAAGAAATCTTATGAAGAAGCAATATTTCAAACTACACCTACGGATGACAAAGGTAGATTTTCTATTTATCTTGCATACCAAATATTAGGTAAAGTTGAAAACCATCTCCGTACTGTTATGGAGACTGGGAAACTTGCAGAGAAACAATTACAAGATCTTCGCAAGAAATAGCACCACCCATCCTGGAGTGCTAACATAACACTAACCACAAAGGAGTGAACTATGGCTGATGAAGCTATGAATGTGATTGATGCTGGTCAAGTTATCAGAGGTCTTATGACTGGAGAAACTAAACCTGCTGAAACAAAAGAAGAACAACCAACTGAAGTTGCTGAAGAAGTAACTGAAAAAGTTGAAGAAGAAGCTGTTGATGAAACAGTTAATCCAAGTGATGTTCCGTATATGAATCAGGAAACTGAAGAACTTACAGAACAACCTTTGGAAATAGAAGCTCAAGAAGATATTAATGAAAGTTCAGAGGAACCTTCTTATGTTGTCAAAGTTGATGGTAACGAAATGGAGGTCACCCTTGATGAACTACTTCGAGGGTATCAACGAGAAGCTGATTATACACGCAAAACATCAGAATTGTCTTTAGAGAAATCAAAGTACAACGATCTATTGCAACAATCTCAATCTGAGATTAACCAAAAATTGTCTAAGTTAAATGATTTAACAACAATGGCACAACAAGAACTTCAAAGAGAATATAGCAATATAGACTTTGAAAGACTTTATGAAGATGATCCTGTTGAAGCTGCACGACTAGAACATAAAATGCGAAAGCGTGCTGAAAACTTAAACATGATCCAGGAAGAAACTAAAGCTAATCAAATGCAAGAGTTTCAAAAATATATCCAGGAGCAACAAAATAAGATTGCTACCTTGATACCTGACTTTGCTGATCCTGCTAAAGCTACCAAAATGAAATCTGATATGAGAAGATATCTATCAGGTGTTGGTTATAGCGATCAAGAGATCAATAGTATTTATGATTCAAGACAAGTCTTGTTAATTAAAGATGCTATGACTTATGATAAGTTAAGAAAAGCAAATCCTAAAGTTACAAAGAAAGTTGCTAAAGCTCCTAAAGTTGTTAAAGCTGGCGTTGCTAAAACAAAAGCTGATGAAGCTGCAAGACTTAGACGAGATAAACTAAGTCGTCTTAAAAAGTCTGGTCAGATAAAAGATGCTGCCAAGATTTTTAAAGACTTTCTCTAATTAAAAATAAGGAGGCCTTATGGCACAACCAACCAACTTGTACGATACGTACGACACAACTGGTATAAGAGAAGATTTAGTGGATGTTATTTACAATATCAGCCCTGAAGATACTCCTATACTATCAGCAATTCCTAGAACTGCTGCTAAAGCAACCAAGCATGAATGGCAATTAGATTCATTAGCTGCACCTGCTGCCAACAAAGTAATTGAAGGTGACGATGCAACTGTTGACGCTATGAGTGCTACTACTAGAGCTTTCAACTACACACAAATTTCTGACAAAGTAATTGCTTTATCAGGAACTCAAAGTGCTGTTGACGCTGCTGGTAGAGCTGATGAAATGGCTTATCAAATTGCTAAGAAATCAAAAGAACTTAAAAAAGATATGGAGTTTGCTCTTATCGAAGGTCAAGTAGCTGCTGTTGGATCAGCAACTGCTGCTAGAGCTTTAGGTTCTTTACCTTCTTGGATTGCAACAAACGGTAGCGTAGGTGCTACTGGTTCAATGTCAACTGGTGGAGGAGCTGACTTACCTAACGGTGGTGATGACAGAGACCTTACTGAGACAATCCTAAAAGCTGCTATTGAAGACGTTTATGTTTCTGGTGGCGATTTGGATCTATTGGTAGTTCCACCTTCAGTTAAACAAGTGATTTCTGGATTCAATGCGAACACTACTCGTTTTGGCCCAGCAGAATCTAGAACTGAATATGCTGCTATTGATGTTTATAGCTCAGACTTTGGAGACATTCAAGTTGTTCCAAATAGAGTTATGGCTACGACTGCTGAGAAACATGTTTTCTTACTACAGTCTGATATGGCTGCAACTGCTTATCTAAGAGACTTCCAAGTTGCTGATCTTGCAAAGACTGGTGACTCTGAGAAGAAACAACTTTTAGTTGAGTACACTCTCGAAATGAGAAACGAAGCCGCTCACGGCATTATTGCTGATATTAATCAGTAATTATAATTAGGGGGAGACTTCGGTCTCCCCTCTATTAAAGGAAAATATTATGTATTATAAATTAAGTGGAGTAGTTAAAAAAGTTGACTACACAGCAAGTGCTGCAAATAGTTCTGCTATTTCAGATCATGTAAGATTTATTAGAGTATATGCAACGACTGATTGTTTTATTACTATAAGTAATCCAGCTGTTACAGCAACTAGTGCTGCAACACCAATAGCTGCAAAAGATTATGAAGTATTCAAAGTTACTGAAGGTCAAATTGTATCTGCTATTAGATCATCAGCTGATGGTTCATTGTATATTTCAGAACTAACGGAGTAAATATGACAACAACAAAAAGCCCAACTACATTTAAAGTAGACACAAATCACACAGTAGCTGTTGCTGATTCTTCTGCTGCAAACAGCACAGCATTCCAAAGTGAAACTAGAGAAGTTAGAATTGTATGTACAGTAGATGCTTATGTAGAGTTTGGTTCTGCACCAACTGCTTCTGCATCAAGTTTAATTGTACCTGCATATACACCTGAGTATTTTAGAGTTACTCCAGGTACTAAAGTAGCATTTTTAAGAGTAGGATCTGTTACTGGAACTGCAAGAGTTACTGAAGTAACACAATAGATGAAAAGATTTTCTATTAGAGGACAAGATCGTTATCGTGATCGTAGGACAGATGTGCCTAATGATGTCTTGCAATTAGAAGATAGAACATATTTATTAATGGAAGAAGGATCAAACCTTCGATTAGAACAAGCAGTAGGTACTGTATTTAGTGGTACACCAATACCTAATTAATGGCAAAAAAAGCAAAATTATATTCAGCACACGTACCTGGTGCTAAGAAAAGAACTTCGATTGGACAATCTGTTAGATCAAGACCTAAGAATAAACAGAAACGTAGAAACTTTAAACGTTATGTTGGACAAGGTAAATGAAATTTGACGAGCTTGTAAAGATATTAAAAGAGAAAGAGAAATCTTCTCAACAAAAAATAAAAAATAAAGAAAGAAACAAAGTTTTAAGAAAGAGAGTAAAGAATGGCTGACAGTAAAATTAGTGAATTAACAGCATTAACATCACCAGCTAGTGATGATGTATTAGCTATTGTTGATACTGATGCTGGTGTTACTAAAAAAATAACTGTATCTAATCTACAATCAGCATCTTTTCAATTTGTATTGGAAGATGGAGATGGAACTGAAGTTACAATTAACAACAATAATGAAGTTAAGTTTGTTGAAGGTGGTGGTATAGATATTAATTGGACAGATACAGACAATGGTTCTGATGCAGATCCTTATGATTTGACTTTCTCTATTGACTCAACTGTTGCTACCCTAACTGGTTCACAAACATTAACCAACAAAACTTTAACATCACCAGTTCTAAATACTGGTGTAAGTGGTACTGCTATTAAAGATGAAGATAACATGGCATCAGACTCTGCTACTCATCTTGCAACTCAACAATCTATTAAAGCATATGTTGATGCTGTTACAACATCATTGAATGCACAAGACCTGGATGTATCTGATGGATCATCTGCTATTGCAATTGATCTTGATACAGAAACATTAGGCATCTTAGGTGGCACAGGATTAACGTCATCTGCATCTGGCAACAACGTCACATTGTCTGTTGACGCAGCTCAAACACAAATTACATCTGTTGGAACACTCACTTCTTTTACTTCTACTGGTATAGATGACAATGCTACAAGCACAGCTATTACGATTGATAGTAGTGAGAATGTTGGAATTGGAACTTCATCACCAAGTAATGCTTTATCTGTAGAAAAATCTATTACTGGTGATTTTGTGGCTGAGTTTAAACAAGGACATTCTACTGCTGGTAATTCTTATGGAGTCAAAATTGAGGGTGGAACAAATGCTTCTGACACAGCTTTCTTGGTTGCCAATCAAGGTGGCACAAATATGTTTGAAATTCAAGGTGACGGAAAAGTTGGTATTGGAACGACAAGTCCAACAAGATTTGTTCAGCTAAAAGATACAAGTGCTGATATGTATATTGGTTTAGAAGGTGGAACATCTAATACAGTTGGTATCCTTTTTGGGGATACTGATGACCATACTCAAAGTAGAATACAACACGCTAATTCTGATAATTCACTTAGATTTTCTACAGTACAAAGTGAAAGAATGCGTATAGACAGTTCTGGTAATGTTGGTATTGGCACAAGTTCTATTGATGTATCAACTCAAGCTGGTGGTAGTGGCTATAGAGTTTTACAACTTGAGAATAATGAAGGTGGTCAAATTAATTTAGACCATACAGACGCTGGCACAGGCTCAACACTTGGTCAAATAAACTTTCAAAGAGCAGGTGAGGTGCTTGCAGAAATTGAAGGTGTAACAGATGGGGCAACTGATAATGGTAAGATTAATTTTAGAACACAACCTAATGGTGGAGATTTAACTGTTAGGATGACAATAGACCACGATGGTAATGTTAAAATAACACGTGATGACAATGTATATTTATCCATAGACAGCACTCAAACTAATGGAGATGAGTGGCAATTATTTAATGCTGTAAGTGGTTCAACTTCTCAATTACAATTTAAAAATATTGACCAATCAAAAGTTGTAATGTTGCTAGATGAAGCAGGAAAAGTTGGAATTGGTACGACAAGTCCAGAAGATATGCTTCATGTTCTAGGAAATGCAAGTACAGCAGTTGATATTGGAACAGATGCTTCAGCAGAAGTAGTAGCACAATTTATCCCAGACTCAACTAATAGTAGAAATGGAAGATTAAAAATAGCAGGTACAAATATTCCTTCAAATAATTCTGTAGCTTTTATTAGTGATGCCTCTAGTAATGTTGGTTTTTCTTTTAATGTAAAAGGCTCAAGTATTGCAGAAGCAATGGTGATTACAAGTGATGGTAATGTTGCTCTAGGAACAACTGATGTTATACAAGATTTTGGAGATGGAAGAACATCTCTTGCACTAAAAGGAACTGGTTCACAGGATTATGCTACTGTACAACTAGCAAATAACGGAACTAGTGCTAACGACCAAATTTTAGGACTACTATCTTTTTATGATGGTGGAAATCATAACGCAAGAATAGATACTATAAGAGCATCAAATACAGTAGACGCTCATATGAGATTTTGGACTGCTCCTTCAGGTGGTGGAATTATTGAAAGGATGCGTATTCATAGTGGTGGAAATGTTTCAATAGGTACTACAAGTGATGATGGAAAACTTACAATAGCAACAAGTGATAGCACTGCTGGCCCAAATAGTGACGCAGATGAATTATTTATAGAGTCAAATGGAAATGCTGGAATGACTATAGGTTCTAGTACATCTGGTTCAGGCAATATACATTTTGCTGATGTAGGTGCAGCCAATAGAGGTATTATAAGTTATGATCATTCTACTGACGATATGTTCTTTAGTGTTAATGGTAATGGTAGTGTTTATGCATTAGTATTGCACGATAGTAATGCCATATCTACAAGTGGTGAAACAGCACCTGATGTCGGTGAAGGTGGAATATGTTTAGATCAAAATGCTAATGATGGTAAAATCTTAACATTTAAATCTTCTGATGTTGCACACGGAATTACAGATGTTGCAGAAACAGATACTTATGCTTATTTTCAAAAAAAAGGAGCAAATGCTGGTGGTTTAAAAATAGGTGGACTTGTAGAGTCTGGATTTATTGCTGGTATTGAACTTGATTCAAATGTTACTGATGCTGATAATGCTGAAAGTGCTGGAGCAGAAGGAGCTGTCCAAACCCAGTCTTTAATAAAAAGTGGAGCAGGTACTACTGCTATGGGTGCAGATGATAATATTTTTGTATGCAGAAATAGTACGACACAATTTATTGTAAAAGGTGATGGTGAATTATTTAGTAATCAATCAGCAACAGTTGGAACTTTTGATGAATACGAAGATGCTCAACTTATAAGAGCTTATGATTTGTCTCACGGAAAAGGTGTTATAAATTCTTCTTTTGATAAGTTTGTAAAATACAACAAAGATGATTTACAAAAAGCAAAACTTATCGGCTCAGATAAAGAAGGTAATGCAACACCTTTTGTTAATATTACAGGTATGAGCAGATTACATAACGGAGCTATTTGGCAACAATATGAGAAACATCAACGACTAGCAGAGGCTGTATATGAGATGGCAAAAGAGGCATTAGGCGAGGACAAAGCCAATGCAATATTAGAAAAACATGATATAAAACTATTAAATTAAGGAGAACACAATGGCAATAACAGCAAATATGACAACTCATGATGGCACAGAATTAACAGATGCATACGTTAGAGTGATGTCTACATATGTCAAAAAAATGGGCAGTGATTGGAAACTAGTCTATGATGTTGTAATCTATAAAGATAAAGCAACACGTGATGACGAAGGTACTGAACGATCTATGCGTATATCTAACAATCATATAGACCACTTTAAAATTGATTACAGTTTAGATGCAACAGATAATCCTGTAGCCTTAGCTTATGCAGATTTAAAAACCAATGAAAACTTATCTAACGTAAAAGACGTATAAAAACAAGGAGAAAACAATGGCAACAGAATACACATGGTCATTTTCAAAATTTGAAACAGACTCAGAGAACAAAGTAAAAACAATACACTGGTCATTAAATGCAGTTGATGAAGATTATAGTGCAAGAATGTATGGTTCTTGTAATGGTGCTGACATGGACTTTGATTCAATGACAAAAGATAATTGTATTGCTTGTGTTGTTGATAGTGCAGATAAAACTGAAGATGAAATGAAAACAGACTTAGATGCACAAATTGAAGCACAGAAAAACCCAGAAGTAATATCTAAAACAAAAGAGTGGTAATGGAAAATATTTACGACAGTAATCAACCTGTTCACATTGATAGATCAACAAGAAAACTTGTTGTAAGAAAATCCCAAGATACTACTAACATATTAAAAGATAATAAAATAGCTCGTAATCATAGAGCTAACGAACAACGAGGTGACTTTCAGCGTATTGCACAAATACCATTGATTGCCTTACAAATAAAAACTAAAGAACTATTTGGTCATTCTAATTGGTATAAACTACACAAAGACGATCAGCGTAGCATTATTAAAAGAATGATTAATAGTAATGAGTTCCAAAACTTTAGAGTAGGAGATAAGAAGTTATAATGGCTTTAAACAATTACGCAAACTTAAAAACAACTATAGCTAATTTCCTAGCTAGAGATGATTTAACATCTGAGATAGATGATTTTATTGACTTAACAGAAGCTGACTTTAATCGTAGATTAAGAGTTAGAAACATGGAAACAGTTGATACATCATTTACAGTAGACTCAGAAACAGAAGCTCTACCTACAGGATTTTTACAAGTTCGTAGTTTTATTTTAACTAGTTCTACACCTGACCAAACATTAGAACTAACTACTGCATATCATCAAGCTAATACTGCTGGCTTTGAAAGATCTGGAGTTCCTAAAATGTATTCTATTGAAGGATCTAATTTTAGATTTAGTCCTACACCTGATACTGCATATACAGCTAGATTAACATACTACAAAGCATTTGATAGCATTGATGGCACAACAACTACTAATCATATATTAACAAATCATCCTGATGTATATTTGTATGGTGCATTATATTTTGCCTCTACATTTATTAGAGGTATGGATCAAACTACTATTGCTCAGTTTAAATCACAGTATGAAACAGCTTTACAACAAGTAGAAGCAGTTGATGAAAAAGATAAATATAATGGATCACCATTAATACAAAGAACAGACATTAATATTAATAACTTTGATAACGTAAAATAATGCAAGTACCTTTTGGAGAATGGCTACCTGACTTACCAGATCATTTGAATCCTGGTTCAACAGAAGCCAAAAATGTATACCCAGCTGTAAATAGTTACAGACCTTGGAAAAGTATTCAAACATCTAGTGGTAATGCTTTGACTGCAAGATGCCAAGGAGCTGCTACATTTAAAGATGATAGTGGTAATGTATTTATATTTGCAGGTGATGCTACTAAATTATATAAGCTAACTGCTAACTCATTTGTTGATGAGAGTGGTGGCACTACATTTAGTACAGGTAGTAATAACTATTGGGATTTTATAAAGTTTGGTGAAACAGTTATTGCCTTTAATGGTACTCAAGCTCCTCAAGCCTGGACTATGGGAACATCATCTGACTTTGCTGCATTAGGTGGATCACCTCCTACATTTAGACATGCTGCTGTTGTAGGTAATTTTGTTGTTACTGGGTTTCAACCTACTGCACAAAATGTAGTACAATGGTCTAGCTTTAATAATGCTACGTCATGGACTGTTGGAGTAAACCAAGCAGACTCTGAAACATTACCTGAGGGTGGTGTTATTACAGGTATTGTTGGTGGACAGTATGGTTTGATATTTCAAGAGAATAGAATTACCAGAATGGATTTTAGAGGTGGTAATGTTATATTTTCTTTTAGACGTATTGAAGATAACAGAGGTGCTGTTCAAGGTAAGAATGTAATTAAAGTTGGTAATCTTGTATATTTTTTATCTGAAGATGGTTTTTATGTTACTGATGGAAACTCATCTAAACCTATTGGTAATGGTAAAGTAGATCGTTTCTTTCAAGGTGATCTTAAAAGAGATCTAAGAGAAAGAGTAAGGGCATCAGTAGATCAAGAAAATAAATTAGTATGTTGGTCTTATCCGTCTCGTACTGGACTAACAGCTAGTACACAAAATGATAAGATATTAGTATTTCATTATGAAACTGGAAGATGGTCAGTAGTAGAAATTGACCATGAGTTAATGTTTCAAAATTTATCAGAAGGTAAAACACTAGAACAATTAGATGACTTTCCATCTGCTGGTACAAATAACATAGAACAGATTAGTGTATCTTTTGATGATGCTGGATTTTCAGGTGGCCTAACAAGTTTTGGTGTATTTAATACATCACACTTTCTTGGACAGTTCAATGGTAATACATTGGCTTGTGAACTTGGTACAGGAGAAACAGAGATATTTCCACAGAGTAGATCTTTATTAACTCATGTAAGACCTATTATAGATACTTCGTCTGCAACTGGCTCTATATCATTTAGAAACAGAGTATCAGATACTGCATCTAATTCTGGACAAACTAGTATGCACTCTACAGGAACAATACCATTCCATAGATCTGCAAGATATTTTAAAATTAACATTCAAGTACCTGCATCAACAACTTGGTCAGATGCACAAGGACTTGACATAGAAGCAATTAAAGAAGGATATAGATAATGGCACTTATTGGAAACCCAATCGACTTTGATAGAATAAGACAAAGATATGATTCTATTACTTACCCTGAAAGCAGAAGAACATTTGGTAATGATGTACTGAATATGCCTACTATACAACCAGGTTTTGGAGGTGTAGGTTTTGGAGATGTAGGTTTTGGAAATGTAAGAACTGCTGATTTTCGAGACTATAATAATGATGGAATAGACGATAGAGATCAAGGAATTAATATTCCAAACCCAAATGTTACAGAGTATTTTCCTGGAACTCCTGTACCTTCTGGTTTGTTAAGTAATACACAATCAGGAACTGTTAGACAAGACGCAACACAACCTGGACAACAAATACAATTTATTACAAATCCTTCAACTGGAAGAACAGAAATGATTATACCTGAATATATGGGTACATATAGAACAGATCAAACAGATTTCTTTCCAAGATCAAAGTTATTTGAATCTATATACAGTACAGGAGAAAGTGAAATAGATCCTACTACTGGTAGATTAAGAGAAACTACAGAAGAACCTATGCCTATACAAACTTTACCAAATGTACTATCTGGTGGTAGATCTGGAGATGATCCTAGAGGTAGTTTTGGATTTGGTAGACTTGGAGATACATTTAGTCCAGCACCAGGATTGGGATTAGCTGTTGATGAATATGGTAGAATAAGAAATATTGGTAAACCTAGAGATATGTTAGTCAATACCTTTGATGCTATGAAACCAGTAACATCTTCAATAGGTGATTATATTAAAAGTGGTGGAATAGTAGGTAAAGTAGTAGATGCAGTAAAAGAGTTTTCACTATCAGACTTAGTAAGTAATACTGGTAAAGGTAGTGATGATGATACTACTTCAAAAGGTATAGGTGACTTTACTAAGCAAGATGAAACTAGAGAAAGTTTTAGAGGTGGAGGCACAGGTGGAACTAAAGGTGGAGGTACAGCTGGAGGAAGTGCTGGACCAGGTGGTGCAGGTGGCAGAGCTAAAGGTGGTAAATATAAATGACAAGTGAACGTAATTTAGAATTTATCTATCAAGACTTAGATAACCAAGCAAACTTTCAATTAGTGCTTGAAGATATTGTAAATCAACTAGTACGCTATCATAATGATGAAAATTATGAGGTAGCATCTTGGTTCTTTGGAGGTTAATATGCAATGTAAAAACTGTGAACACGAATGTCATTGTAGCAACAATGGTCAATGTAAAAGCTGTGGTTGTTCTAATTGTGAACATAATGCCCTTGACGAATTTTGGAAAAGAGTAGATCAGGATAATAAAAAGTAATGGCACACAATTATAAAAACGCACAATTTAATTTAACAAATACAAATAAAACAGATGTATATACTTGTGCTTCTGGATCTACTTGTTTAGTAAAAAACATTCATGCAGTAAATTATGGTGCTGGTAATCATACTATCAAAGGTTATGTTTATGATAGTTCTGCTACTACAGAGTTTCAAATAGACGAACACACAATAAACTCAGGTGTTTCTCAGGACATATCTGATGGTATTATAGTTTTAGAATCTGGTGATATATTAAGATTAGAAGCTGGATCTGCAAATCATTTTAGTGGAACAATATCTATATTAGAAATTACATGACAATACCTGTATTTATACCTACAGAAAATATTAAATCAGTTGAACCATTTGTTAATGAGTCTATTGAAAAAGCATTAAAGTATTCTGGTAATCACTATAACTTAGAAGATGTACATAAAGAATTATATAAAGGTAAAGCTCAGTTATGGATTTTATGGAATGAAAAAAGAAAAAATAAATATCAAGGTTGTATAGTAACTAAGATATTAAAACGTAGTAATACAAAATCATTAAATTTATTTATAGTGACTGGCAAAGATAAAAAATCTTGGCAAGATAAAATTACTACACTAGAAGATTACGCCAAACAAGAAGGTTGTACTCATCTAGAAACATATGCTCGACCAGGTTGGTCTCGCATACTTAAAAAATATAATTATAAAATAACACATTATCTATTAGAAAGAAAATTGGAGGACTAAAATATGTCATTCTTCGGAGGAAGTGATCCACAAGTATTATTGGAAGGTGGTGGTATATATGAACCAGCTGAACCTTATGTTAAAGATATTATGGCTGAAGCTGCTAAATTATATGCTAGTGGTGTAGGCTCATCATACTATCCTGGATCTACAGTAGTACCATTTGCACCTGAAACAACAGCTGCATTAGATATGGCTAAAGGATTGGGAACTGAAATGGCTGGGCCAAGTTCTTTATATAATATGGCAGGCAGTACATTAGGTGGATTTGCATCTGGATCTATGCCAAGTGCATATTCTCAATTAACACCTCAAGCAGATTATTTATCTAATGTAAGATCAGGTATTAGTTCTGATGTTATGGGTGATATCTCTACACAATTTGGTGGTATGGGTAGAACAGGAACAAGTCCAGGCGCACAACAAGCAGCAGCAAGAGGTTTTGCAACTGCATATGCACCTATAGCTCAAAGTGCAGCTGAAGCAGAAAGAGCTAGAGAATTACAATCTAGAGAAACTGCATTAAGTAGACAGTTCCAAGCAGCAGGAGCATTACCTGGATTACAAGATGCTTTTGATGCAAGGAGACTTGCAGGAATATCTGGGATTAGTGGAGTTGGTTCTGCTTATGAAGATCTTGCAGCTAGAGAATTACAAGATCGTATCAATAGATTTAATTTTGAACAACAATCACCTTATGACAGATTGACTAGGTTTTCACAGTTTCCATTTTCAGCTGCTGGATTTGGTATGCCAACAACTGAATATGCACCACAAGCTAATCCATTAACTAGTGCATTTGGTTTAGGAACAGCAGGTTATAGTATGTTTGGTGCACCAGGAGCAATCTTTGGTGGACTAGCAGGATTATTAGGATAGGAGATTATTATGACAAGTTCAGGTTCATTTGGATTTAATCCAATTCTACCATTAAATATAAAAGATATTGCAACAAAAAAGTTTTTTGGTCCAGGATCAGCAGGAGTTTTAGATGCATGCCCTGGAGATAAAAGAGG
>Ga0213868_10002484_pt1 | contig 17660 bp, 18 predicted proteins | sample PICome_9_FD_160087 | JGI IMG/M metagenome (GOLD analysis project Ga0213868, IMG submission 160087) | Coastal seawater microbial communities near Pivers Island, North Carolina, United States - PICO127 | ecosystem: Environmental > Aquatic > Marine > Coastal | place: USA: North Carolina...
AACCAAATGCCCAAAAAATTACAACAGCTATTCCAAAATCAGTTACATTTTTTAAAGCAACGTTAATACTATTTTTACTTCTAGATAACCCAGACTCTAAACACATAAAGCCTGCTTGCATTAAGAACACAAGTATTGCACATATTAATAACCAAAATGTATCTAGATTTGCCTGTAAGATTGCATCTAGACGATACTCTAATGCTTTAAGTGTGCCTTTAGTTGGAAGCTGATTAATTTTTGACTGAAGCTCATTAAGTAATATTTGAGTTTCAGCACTTGTCATAAACTAAAATAGATTAATTAATCAACTAATTTTCTAGCTTCTTCTGCCTCAGTAATAATTCTTTCAACACTTACTACTTTTATTACTTCAAAGCCTGTTCCAGCAATTGCTTCCTTGTAAGCATCATCAGTTAAATTAGATTTATCCGTAAAAGATGATACTGCAACTCCTTCTGGCCAAGAAACTTTAACTGTAGCATTTGGACTAGCTGCCTGAAGTGCTTTTGTTACCATTTTTTGACATTTTATACACATCATACCATTAACTTGAGCTATTTGAGTTTGTGCTGCAAAAGCGTTGGTAGAAAATAAAATTAATAAAAGTGTTAGATATATTTTTTTCATATTTTTCCTATATTTTTTGATAAAATCTAGCTCTATTTGGCATACAATTCCATATGAAAAAGGATCAACTTGGGTTTAATTTAGATTAAAGTGTTAATTTTATAGATCTTTATTATCTTTTTTTTTCCAAATAAAATAAAAAAAATAAGGCATAATACCTGGGACAATTCCAAACCAAAACCATTCATCCCATCTAAATCCCTTGTCTAATCCAGGATTTCTCAAGCCATTCCACCATGTTAAATATCCAATAAAAATTATCCACCCAACACTTATTGAAATATATATTTTTTGACTGTTATCTAGCTCACCACTAAATACTTTTATTAGATAATTTTTTATCTTTTCAAAGTTCATTTATATTATTAACAATTTGTTTTTTTAAATGAGCTACTAGCAGTTAAGGTCATTGTGCACCCTTTTGAATTACTTTCATCAACAGCTTTAACTTCATAACCAGATGTATGATCCTGAACACAAATTAAATAACCTGATTTTGATTTTTTAGGACTAGCGTTAGCATCAATAATTATTTGAGAACCTCCTAAAAGATTTGTTTCAATTGCTTCAGACGTTGCAACTGTTGCTGTGCATGATGACCCTGATGTACTATAGACTGAGTTTTCTGAATAATATTCTGTTTGACCTAATGACACTTGTCTCATAACATTTTCTGCAGATTTTCTTTTAGTACTTTCTACATAACCAGAATATGAAACAACTCCTATAGCAGATATTACACCAAGTATTGCAACTACCACTAAAAGCTCAATTAAAGAAAATCCTGAGCTTTTAGTAGTAGTTAAATATTTATTCAAAAAAATATTTATTTTTATTCTATAACAGATGTATTATTAAGCGGTTTTTCACCTGTTGCAAAACATGTTGAAATAGTAACCTGACTAGTGGTACTCTTAACATTTGTTCTACCCTCTGTTGATGTAGTACAGGCTGTTGTTGCATCTGCAAATGCTGTTGCATCAAAAACTGCTAACGCAGATCCCCCAACTGTACCATATGCATTCTTAAATTCTGCAAGTGCTGCTGTGGCCGCTTCACTAACTTTACCAGCTGTTTTTCTCTCACTACAAGTTAAAGCATTAGTACCGTCAGATTTTTTCATTGCTGAAGTTTCGCCAATGTTACATTTTTGAACTTCTGCAGCTATATATTTTAAAACTGTTGCATGATTTGATTTAGCACTAGATTTTTTTGCACTTGATGTGTAGCCAGAATAAGCAACAACACCTACTGCTGCTAAAATTCCAATAATCGCAACAACAACCAATAATTCAATTAGTGTAAAACCTTTATTATTTTTTTTCATAATTCTATGTTCCTATTTTTTTATAATATTATATAATATAATTGATATAACTTTAAGAAACAATAGAATAACATATATGGGATCATATTGGGTCAAATTGGTTGATTTTATTGAAAATAATAAATATATGACACATAAATTTAATATAGAATAAATGTCTTATAAAGTTACAGAAGAAAACAACATCTCAACAGTATACCTTAATGGTGAAATTGATATGGATGTAACAGATACAGCTAAAGAAGCTATACTTCCATTAATTGAGGCAGGAAAAGAAGTTCATATAAATTTAAAAGATGTAGAATACATGGACTCATCAGGAATTTCGGTCCTTATCGAAAGTCATCAAAAAGCAACAGAGCTTGGAACAAAAGTTACTCTAAAAGAAATCAGTAAATCAGTTCTTAAAGTGATCATGATGGCTAAGTTAGAACAAATTCTAAATTTAGAATAAATGAACTTTAAAGAAGAGAGTGATTTTAATGTTAGTTCTTCAAGTCTTAAAGAAATTAGAAATTTTGCAAGAGAGTTATTTGAAAAAGTAGAAGAGTTAAATGACTATAAAGAAGAATTAGTTTTAGCCTTAGCAGAAGCTGCTCAAAATGTTGTTAAGCATGCTTATAAAAATCAACCAACTGATGACTTAATGAAGGTATTAATAAATTATCAAGATAAAACTCTTAACATAGAATTATTTGATAAAGGAACTGCAGCTATCCCTGAAAACATAAAACCTAGAAACCTAGATGATGTCAAAGCTGGTGGGTTAGGAACTTTTTTTATAGGACAAATCATGGATGAGGTTGTTTTTAAAACTTCAAAAATTGATTGGGTTAATCACTTAATTTTAATTAAAAAATTTTAATTTTACTGTCCAATAATCGAACCAACATTAAAGATTGGTGAATACATTGCAATCATCAAACCACCTATCATAGTTCCCATAACAACGATCATTATAGGCTCAATTAAACTAGACATATTTTCAACAGCTGTATCAAATTCCTCTTCATAATAAGCAGAAACTGAATTAAACATTTCATCTAAATTTCCTGTTTGTTCTCCCACTGAAATTAATTGACTAAATGTTGATGGAAACACAGGTTCCTTTAAAAATAATTTTGTTAGAGTGTCTCCAGAAAAAACACCTCTTTTGACATTTTCTAAAGCCTGGGTAACGACATCATTATTACTAACTGATTTTGCGATCTCAATACTTTCTAATAAATTTACTCCTGCCGCACTTAAATTTCCCATGATTAGAGCAACTCTTGCTAAAAGTGATTTTAAAATCATAGGCCCAAATATTGGCATATGTAGAACTCTGTTATGCCACTTGTATCTAATGGCTGGAATTTTGGTCGTAAGATATTTAAAAATTATATAAAAAATTATAGAACAAATTAATAAAGTTAGTCCACCACTGCCTCTCATAAACTCACTCGCTTTTAAAATAACTGCAGTTGGTGTTGGTAATGCAACTCCCATACCTTCATACATTTTAGCAAAAACTGGGACTACTTTTATTAACATAAATACTGTTACAGTGATTGCTACAGAAAACATAACTACTGGATATGTTAAAGCACCTTTAATTTTCTTTTTTACTTTTTCTCTTTTTTCAAGAGAGTCTACTAATTTTAACAAAAAAGTATCAAGTTTACCGCTGGCTTCACCAGCCTTAATTAGATTGATATATACATTATCAAATATTTTAGGATATCGTTCAAAGCATTTTGAAAGAGTAATACCACCTTCTAAACTTTTTCTAACATCTTCTATAATTTCTTTCATAGTCGGATGTTCAATTTGATCTCTTAACATCGTTAATACGTTTAAAATAGGCAATCCAGCCTTTACCATTGTTGCAAACTGCTTAGAAAAAATCATAACATCTTCAGGCTTTACTGCTTTCTTACCAAACGAAAAACCTTGACCTTTTTTCTTTTCTTTTTCAGCCTTTTTTTTCTTTGATTTAATAATGTTTGTGATGATTATTTTTTGTTCTTTAAGTTTAAAATTTGCTTCTTCTAAACTAACAGCTTCAATATTACCTTCAACATAACTTCCAGCAGAAATACCTTTATATGTAAATGTTTCAGACATTTAATTTAACCTTCTGTGGAAAGAACCCGATCGTATTCTCTAAAATTTAAATCACCAGTTAAAATTAATTCACGTCCCATGTCTTGCATGGTTCTAAAACTTTCCTTCATGGCAATTTCTTTAATTTCAGGAGTTGTTGCTTTTCTTAAGATTGCTTCTTTAATTGGTTTTGTGACACTTAAAATTTCATAAATACCCATTCGACCCTTATAGCCAGAGTCTTTACATTGGTTGCATCCTTCTCCTTTTTGAACTTTAGCTCTTGAAGCTTGCTCGACTGTAAAACCAAAGTCTGCTAAAGCTTTTGGGGTAGCATCCTCATCTGGCACCCTACAATTAGGACATGTTTTTCTTGCTAATCTCTGTGCTAAAATTAAAGTTACAGCAGCACTTATTAAATAATCTGGTGTTCCCATATTTTGCAATCTAGTAATTGAACTTGGAGCATCATTTGTGTGAAGTGTGCTAAAAACTAAGTGACCCGTTAATGCTGCTTTAAGACCAATATCAACTGTTTCTTTATCCCTCATCTCTCCAATAAGAATAATCTCAGGATCTTGTCTTAAAAATGATCTTAGGGCTCTTTGAAAATCATAACCAATATCATCTTTAATTTGAACTTGTCCTACACCATCTAATTCATACTCAACAGGATCTTCAGCTGTTAAAATATTTAAGTGCGGCTTAGAAACTTCTTTTAAAATGCTATACAATGTAGTTGTTTTTCCTGACCCAGTAGGACCTGTAACCAAAACTAAACCTTGAGTACCATGAATAGCTTTTCTTAAGTTTTTTAAATCCTGTTCTTCAAAATTTAATTGTTCCAAACTAATATCTCCAGCATCTTTATTTAGAACCCTCATTACAATTCTTTCATTAGTTGCTGTTGGCAAAATTGATAATCGTAGATCAACAACTTTTCCGTCTATTCTAAAAGGAATTGCTCCATCTTGAGGCAAACGTCTTTCAGCAATATCTAATTTACCCATAATCTTAAATCTTGTAACTACAGCACCATAATTAGAATGTAAAAATTTAGCAAAATGTGTCTGTTCTTGTAAAATTCCATCAGTTCTATATCTCACTCTTGATGAAAATCTGAATGGCTCTATATGAATATCTGATACGCCAGATTTAATTGCTTCAGCCACAACTGCTGTACTAAATTTAATTACATCAGACTCGTTTTCAATAGCCTCAATATCTTCTTCAGGTGCCTCAGATAAAAGTTCAGCACTTTCATCAACATCATAATCAAAAGTTTTAACTTTTTCTTGATTGTTTTGTTGGATCGAGCTGCTTGTTACTTCACCGTCTGCTTCAATTTTTTGAATAAATTCTGATATTTGTGAAACTTTAGCTCCATGTAGTTCTATTTCTTTTTTTGTTATAGTTTTTAAATTTCTCATCAAACTTAATTTAGAGCTATCCGGGATTGCAATATGTAAAGTTTTGTCATCTACCTTAAAAGGTGCAATAAAGTTTATGTTAATGTAATTTGTTGGTAAGACTGACTTAATATCATCTGTGACTTCATAGCTTGAAAGGTCAACAGTTTCTAAGGATTGTTCTTTGGTTAACAAATCTAGTATTTTTTCTTCGTCTGTTAAATTTAATTCAAAAACAGATTCTATTTGAGATTTATCGTTTTCAGATGATAATTTTTTTATATCTATTAAATCTTTTCCCGAGATAACATCTTGATCAATTAATATATTGATTAAATTTATTTCTGCATCTCTACTAATTTTTAACATTTAATTTAATATTCTTGGAGCTATGAAAATGAGTAATTCCTCTAATTTATCTTGATCTTTTTTATACTTTAATAGATTGCCAATTACAGGCACATTTCCAAGACCTGGAACTTGCTCTTTACCTTTAGTAACATTTTCAGATTTAATTCCACCTATTACAACTATATCTCCATCTGCAACTAATAATTTAGTAATGATTTCCATTTTAGTAATTGGCGGACTTTCTTGAGATGTATCTGCATCATCATTATTAACTTGAATTTGTAACAATACATTACCATCACCAATTATACTTGGTGTTACTTGAAGTTTTAAGGCCGCTTCTTTAAATGAGGTTGTTGATGCTCCCCCTTCTCCTGATTCTTCGTAAGGAATTTCTTTACCTTGGGTTACCGATGCAGGCTGATTATTTAAAGTAAAGACTTTTGGATTTGAAATAGTTTCTACAATTCCTAATTTCTCTAAAGCGGTTATTTCAGCTTTTAATACAGCAGAACCTGTTTTTTTTAAAACTCCTATTCCACTCGTTGCACCAACTGCAGGTAAATTTGTTAACATATCTTGAGATTTTGTACCACCTAGTGCTGCTGAAGTTTCATCAAAAGTTCCTGCAGATTGAGAATCTCCTAAAACACCTCCAACTTGTTCACCATTTCTTGAATAATAACCACCTAGTCTTGTACCAAGCTGTCTTTCAAATTCTGAACTAGCTTTTACAATAAAGGCTTCAATTAAAACTTGTTCTGTTTTTACATCGATTTCTTGAAGAACTTTATCAACTGTATCTAGGTCCTCTTTTTTACCTCTTACGATAATTGATCGTGTTGCAGATTCTTCTGTAATCTTAATTGGTGAAGATGACCCTTCGCCATCACCTGATGAAAATAATGCTTCCATTGTAGTTTTTGCAAGTTCTGGTGAAATATAATAAAGTCTAAATATCTCAGAAATTATCGGTTCAACACTATTTTCCATCTCAACTTTATTTTTAACTGCTATTGCTCTTTCTGACTTGTAACTTTCTTGTGAAGTCAAAACTGCTGGTGAATGAATTCTAATTAAGTTACTTGCAACATCGATATCAGATGCATAATTCTTCATATCTAACAATGCTTGTAACGCTTTATCCCATGGAATATCTATTAGCTCAGCACTAATTGCTCCTGCAACCTCATCTCCAATCAACATATTTATCTCACCAATTTTTCCCATTAAAATCATTGTTTCTTTAAAATCTAAGTTTTTAAACTTTAGAGTAATCCGTTGTTTTAACTGAGGATATGAATCGGGTATTAATAAATAATTTGTTTGAGTTTCAGAACTAATAATCTTTCTCTTTTGTCGCTTCATATTTCCAACAACTGGTTTAGGACCCATTTCAAGTGTTTTAGAAATTTCAGATTGTTTTGCAGTTCTCATGTCAGTTTTTATTAAAGGAGTATTGTGATTAAAAGGTTTTTTATCTTTCATTTTAATTTGTTCCTGCATTTGAGCGCAACCACTTAAAACTAAGCCCAAGACTAACACAAGTGATAAATGAAGATATTTTTTAATATTCATCTGTCTCTCTTATTTGTTGATTAAAATCGATCACCATATAGGTCTCATCTTCTTTCTTAAAAATTGCCTCAGTTAATCTTAAATCAATTAATTTTATTTTACCTAAATATTGCCCTAGGGTTAGAGTTAAAATCTCACCAGAAGAATTTGCTAAACTAATATAGCTATTATCTTTACCTGAAATTATTCCAGAGAGTTTAAAATTATATAAACTCATTTCATCTCTTTCTTCACCTGTTGCAAGATCAACATTAGTATTGTTAGAGCCTTCATTGCCTGCAAATGGATCGTTAAGAGGAACATCTTCATCCTCAATAATGTTACTTTCTAAATTTTCAGTTACCTCTTTTACCTTCTTTAATAATTCAACATTTTTATCATGGTTATCAGCACTAGCTAAACTAAAGCTAAAAACAAATAATAAAATTAAGAAGTTTTTAAAAAAATTCATCTGGTATTCCTACAATCGTTAGTTCCCCAGTTGCAATTATTGCCCCTGTTGTATCATTTTGTACTATACTAATACTTTCTTTGTCAAAGTTTAACATTTTCTTTGATTTAGCTATAGCTCTTTTAAATTTAATATATCCTAAAAAATTACCTTTTATTTCATATTCAACTGGTATTTTGAAATATGATACATCATTTATATTTAATAACTCAGCTGCTTGTTCAGCAGCTCCAGACTTTAATACAGGTTTTGGTTTCTTTTTTTCTATTTTTGAAATTATTAAACCATTCACACCAGCATATTTGCTGAGGCTTTGATAAAGACCTTCAACTTCTGCTTTAGAGTGGAACAATGTAGACTGCTCTTTATATTTTGGTTCTAATTCTTTAAGCTTCTTTTTGTTTGTAATTATTTCATTTTGAAATTGAATAATTTCATTCTCTTTCAAAACTTTATCATCTAGTAGAGCTTTCTTTTCTTCTACAATTGGACTTAAAACTGCGTAATAAATAATTAAAAAAATTATTACTCCTCCAAAGCCAATTCCAAACTTAATTAAAGTTTTCTTATCAATTGCTTGAAGCTTTTCTTTGATGTCACTTACTTTAATATTATTTAAATCCATTTAGATACTCTCCAATACACAGACTACTTTAAAGCCTTTCATTGCTTGTTTGCCTTGTTGATTTCCTTCAGGCAGCGTCATCGTTGCTAAAGAAGCCTGCGCAATCAGTTTTTTATTATTCAAATTACTAATTAGCTTTAAAATATCTTGGTCGCTAAAAGCACCACCCTCAATAACTATTTGACTACTTCCATCATATTCAATTGAATTAAATTTAACTCTTTTAGGAACTGCAGAAGCTATTTGAGCTAGAACCCTAAAATTTATAACTTTATTAGATTTTATATTTTTGCTCATATCTAAGGCTTTAACAATTAATGCTATATCCTTTTGAACTTTTTTATTTTCTAACGTTTTAAGTTCATGGGCAGTAATAACTTCATCGTAATCAACTAGTTTATCATTGTAAGTTTTTATATTCCAAAATGACAATCCAAATAAGACAATATAAATTATACTTAGACCACCAATAACCCCCTTGAATGCAAAATTTGAAAAAACTTTTGCTTTTTTTTGGGCGATCATATTGTCCCGATTTGGTAACAAGTTAATATTTTTTACAGCAGTTACAAATTTAAAGTAACCAAATACATCCAATTTTCTAAACGCTAAACCAATGACTGTAGAAAAATATGATCTATTATCAAATTTAACGTTTTCTTCTAATTGAGCAGGTACTTTAATATCTCTGATAGGGTCAAATAAATTAAAACCTGTATTAGTTAAATTTCTTCTAAAACTATCGAGATATGTTTCAACATTTTTTAAATTTGAAACAACTCTTAAATTTCTAATTCTTTTTTCATATTTAGTTTCAAAATCTTGGATGGCTTGCTTTACTTGTGTTGTGTATCTTCTAACTAAAGCATCCATCTCTTCTTGATTGTCTGAATTTAGTAGAGTGTTTCTGTCTTGTGATCTAATAAAAATATCTGTTATAATCGGATTACTTTCATGTAATATCATTATGTAATTTTCATCTAAACCAAACTCTAAAACAGCTGTTAAGTTACTTTCTTCAATTGTTCCTCCAATTTGATTAGTTTGGTCTATAGCTGATTTTAAGGCAAAACATTTTACATCAATAATTACAGCGTTAAGACCACCCTTTTTTATTATTGCAGTATAACTATTTATGTCTGAAAGTTTTGACGCAACAAATAGAATTTCCATTGTATTAGCTGTGGTGTCTTTATTAATAACCTGATGAAAAATAGAATAGTCATTTAAGTTATCAGTTAATTGAACTAAATTTTCCCATAAAGAATCTGAAGCTATTGCGGTAGCTAACTCTTCATCTGTCATCAATGGTGCAGTAACAACCCTTATAATTGCGCTTGTTACAGGTATTGCTATTGCGGCATTAGTTGTAGAAATCTTAGATCTCTGCAAAGCTATTTTTAACTCATCACCAATTTTATCTTGGTTTTCCAAAACAGAACTATTTTCTGGAATATCTTTGATTTCATGAACAAAAAATTTATCTAAAACCCATTGATTGGATTTATTTGAACTTAATTGCGCTAACCTAATTTCATTTGCAGTAAGTTCTACGCCAACAATTTCCTCACCTTGAACTGCAGACTTACCTAATCTATTTTTTAAGAATTTGTCAAAAAACCCACTTTTTTTTTTCTTTTCTTTCGGCGTAGGTGCTGGGTTAGCTTCACCAGATTTAAGATCTTTTTTTTTAAATAAGTTCGAAAATGGATTTTTCATAAATTAATCTAACAAAATTGAATCATTATAATATTATTACAATTAATCAACTAATACTCGAAATCTTATTCTGACTAAATTGGGTTTATTTAAAAATAAAAGTATAAAATAATTATATTTTCTATAATAACTAATAATATGTTTGATAAACTAGAACAACTAGCAAAAGATAATAAAAAAATTTCAGATTTTCACCTTAGAGCAGGTGCTCCAATGGCCTACAGACAAACTGGTGAAATTGTAAAGGTAGCAGATACACCTGTTACAGCCCAAGATCTTAAAGACCTAATTGCAATGAATTGTAATGAAAAAGAAGTGTTAAAATTTGAAAAAACACATGAACTTGATTCAGCAGTTATGTTAAGTGGGCTTAGATTCAGAGCAAATTTTTATAAAACAATTAATGGACCAGCAGCAGTGCTACGAAGAGTTGAAAGTAAAATTCCGGATATGAGTGCATTTGATTTACCTCAGTCTCTTTATGATGTTGTTGATATGCACAAAGGTTTGGTTTTAGTAACAGGACCAACTGGATCTGGAAAATCTACAACACTTGCTGCTATTATAAATGAAATTAATAAAACTAGAACTGCAAATATAATTACAGTAGAAGATCCAGTTGAATTTATTCACAAAGATGCTCGAAGTATTGTTTCTCATCGTGAAATTGGAAAACAAACAGAGAGTTTTGCCTCTGCTTTAAAAGCTGCATTGAGAGAGGACCCTGATGTAATCATGGTTGGTGAAATGAGAGATTTAGAAACAGTAGGTCTTGCATTAACCGCTGCTGAAACAGGACACCTTGTTTTTGGAACTTTACATACAAGTGGAGCGCCTGAAACAATAAATAGAATTATTGATGTATTTCCACCTGAACAACAATCTCAAATAAGAGCCCAGATTTCAACTTCATTGAAGATGGTAGTTACACAAAGATTGTTAAAAACAAAAGATGGTCAGGGAAGAGTTGGGGCTTTTGAAATAATGAAATGCACGCCTCCAATTCAAAACTTAATTCGAGAAGCAAAGATACATCAAATACCAAGTGTAATGCAAACTGCTGTTCGTGATGGGATGATTACAATGGATAAATCTTTAGAGGAACTAGTTAAATCAGGAAAAATAGATCCAGGTGCGGCAAGATCAGGACATTAAAGGTTTTTCTCTTTTAGAATTATTAGTTGTAATAGTGCTAATAGGAATAATATCAGGAGTGTCCTACCCTAGTTTTTCATCTTGGCAACAAGAAAGAAAAGTAAGATCTGCTACAGAAAAAGTTTCAAACATGATATCAAATCTAAGCACTCAAGTTGGAAGAGGATCTTTTTCCTACACGCAGCTAATGATCAAACCTATATCAGGACAAAGTCCAATTTTTTTTACTAAAGGAATGCGTAACTCTACTTTTTCAAATATTATTAATCAGGGAAATAAACCTGATTGCAAAATAACAAAAACAGGCACTTGGGATAACATCAGTGGTCAATCAACTACGGTTAATGGAGATGCTTACAGTGAATACATCGAATATTATAATCCAGAGATTGGTATGGATAGTATTGAAATTGCATTACAGTTTACTCAAGAGTCTGCTGTTTGTTTTGGTAAATCTGGAAATTATTATAAACCCGTAGGGGCGCTTGCAAAAGCAACAAATTCAAATCTAAAAATTGAAACAGTTGATACACCAAATTATATCATTATTTGTGCAAAAAAAAATGCAGTATCAAACAAATGTCCTCGAGGAGGAAATACTTTGGAAAAACCTGCTTATCTGATTAAATGGTCTAGATTTGGTAATATAAGTAAATATAAATGGACGATAAATGCACAAACAAAAAATGGTTCTTGGAAAAGACAATAAAAAGTTAAAAGAAAAAGGTTTAACCTTACTTGAGGCATTAATTTCAGCTGCAATAGTGGGAATTGGATTTATTGCAGTCTTTCAAATGGTAAATTATTCAGTTCAATCAATTGGTGTTTCAGGTGAAAGAACTAAAGTAAGTTATTTATCCTCAATGATAGTTGAGGATTTAATTGGTGATAGATTTTCTGCTAAAGGAAGTAAAAAAATGTACGAACATTTAGCAGATGTGACAAAATCAAGTTCTTTTGCATGGAAAATGGATAACTGTAACGCTGTTAGTGGTTCAGTTTACAACAACAATAATGATGCCTATGATAATAAATCAGAAAGATGGGAGCATAGAATGGCTCCTGATCAAAATATTAAATGCCGAACTGGAGATGTAAAAAATTTAAAAGTTTATGAAATTTGCAAAGATAGTGTGAAGGTTGATGCAAAAACTAGAGCAAACTGTCATCATAATAATAATACAGCTTTTGATAAAATATATATTGGTAGAACAGAAATTAAAATCAACCAAGGATCTAAAAAAAAGTTTCTTTATTTTCAAATAAATTAATGAAAAATAAATTTTCAAATATCGCTGGGACTACCTTAGTTGAGATTTTAATTGGAATTGTAATATCAGTTTTAATGATGGCAGCGATATTTACTTCCTACAGCGCAGTAAATAATACTTATTCACAAGTAATTGATAAAGCAAAAATTAGCCAAACGGGTAGAGATATAATTGGAATGTTAATCAGAGATATTCGAATAGCAGGTTTTAAATATTTTGATGATGTTAGTAAAGCACCTACAAATTATATTCCAATCTTAATTACTAAAAATTCTAGTAGCTGCGATAAACTTCAATTGATATACGGTGATAGAAATTATAATCCCAAAACTTCCCCTCCTACTTACACTTATGTTACATACAAAGTAACCTATGAATGCAAAGCTTCAAATATTGTAGACAAAAAAACTGCTCAAAAAATTGATGCGTTTGCAGTTTATAAGTCAAAGTCAAAATGGGATGGTACAAAATGGCAAGCAGCCACAACATCAACCGATGATTTGCTTTATACTGATGAGCTAGTTGTAGATCATGTTCAGGATTTAATTTTTAACCCACTAGATGAAAAAGGTAAACTAATTGATCCAGTGCCAAATAATTTGAATGGTAGTAATAAAATTAAAGTAATCGATATTGCTTTTTCTATAAGATCCCAAGGAGAGTTTTTTAAGAATAATAAAACAAAAACTATGTACTCCCTTGGTAAAAAAAGTAATAAAAATTTTACAGATAAATATTTAAGAGAGTCGATAGTTGTGACTGCTCACACTAGAAATATGGGATTAGAATAATGAATCATTCAGAAAAAGGTTTCACAATGGTTTTGTCTTTGGTGCTTTTATTAGCAATGTCATTAATGGGTGGTGCTTTAATATTAATTTCCTCAAATGATCATCAAGGGAATAACGCGAGCGATAAGTATCAACAAACATTTTATGTGGCTGAAATGGCTTTGCTTGAAGGTGAAAGATACTTGTTAAACGAAAAAACTGGGCCTTGGAGCACATCTACAAAGGCTAGGGATTTAACAAAAAAAAACCTACCTGAAAAACATGCTTCAAAATTTACAGGAATAATGACTGCAGCTAATTACACCAAAGGTGCGGTATTTAAGTTTGAAAATTCAGCAACAAGATCTACTAATAAAAAAATCGCAGATACATCTGACAGATGTTTTAATAGCTTTCCTGAATCAAATAGAAATGATTTCTATCTTGCCAAAGACTCTAGTGGAACAATGATTGCTAGAAGTCATAATTTTGGAATTTTTTTAGAAAATAGTATTGGCAAGGCTGCCTCACGTAAATCAAGTGCAGTAGATGATCACTATGAAGCAACTAGACTTAAAAATTATTTTTATGAATTTTTTATAGAAAGAATTGGTGCTGCATCATTTAAAGGGTTTGGGCAAAGTGTTAAAAAAAGTGCTTCAGATGCATCTAAAAGTGGTATTGCTTATAGAGTCTATGCTTGTGGTATCTTTATAGATACTAATAGCAATGGCTCAGTTTTAGATGAAATGATAGTTCCTCTTGAAAGTATTGTTGTTCTTCCTCAAAACTAGGATTAGAAATAACCAAAATAAACACAAAAATAAACACAAAAATTAAAAATAAGATATTGTACTTTCATGAATTTAATAAAAAATTTACTTTATATAATTTTATTTACTATTTTTAGCTTTACAGCAAATGCAGCTTGTAAATTTGATTTAAATTTTGGTGATGATTTTTCAAAAATTGAAAATAAATATGGCCCTGCTCTTCCAGCTATGTTTCCTGAAATACAAATATTACCAGTTCAGGCAATTGAAATTTGCCCAAATGAAAAATTAAATGATATTGCCGCAGAATATAGATTTTTAAATTCTAAATTAGCATCCATCAATCTTGTAGCATTAAATGATGAAAATAATTCAACATCAAATAAATTAACTTTGATGAAATATGTTAAAAGAAATTATGGTCAGTTTGATACTGGGCAGAGTGAAGAGAATTTTAGAGGTTATCATGTTTTTGAAAAAGGAAGCTATTTTGTAGTTTATCAAAAAACAGATGGTGAAAATAATATAATCTTTGAAGAGATTTATATTTCAAATAATAAGTACGATAAATTACTTGGAGAATTCTACAACAGTAAAGAAGAAGAGCAATCAGAAGATATAAAAAAAAATAATGAAAATTAAAAATTTAATAATTAGTTTTGCGATATTTGTTTTTTGTTTAGCAAATAATTCATTTGCTAAAACACTTCCTCCAGGAACAGGAACACAAGCCGATGTACCATCTAATCTTTTAATTCTTCTTGATGCATCTGGAAGTATGGGTTGGAGAATGAGCAGTGCTCAATCTGTAAATTATCCTATGCAATCAACCACGGATAGCTCAGGTAATATTTTTGTATCCCAGTATTACATCTATGGTGTTAAAAAATTTACTTACGCAAATAAAAAGATAGATACAAACTGGGGTGATAACGGTGTTCATAAAGGCCGAAGTAGCTCTAGTCAATGTAGGGTTTATTATAATTATGGCTCAGCTAAAATTCATAACGGTATAATTTATGTGCCAAGCTATTATGATAGAAAAATTAGAATGATCAAAGAGTCTGATGGAAGTTGTCTGGGATCTATCACTATAAATCAGTATATTAGAGGTTTTGATATTCATACAATTTCAGGAACTGCTCATCTTTTTGCATTACATTCTGGTGGAGTTTATACTCGCAACTTATCTAATAATGTTAGTAAAACTTGTTCACATGGTAACAATAATTATCTAAGATATACTTTTGCTGCAGCTGCTAGTGGTAATTATCTATACACGTATTATTCCAATAGAATTGCAAGATTTGAGTTAGTTGCAAGTGGTAATAATTTTTGTCCTCAACCAAGTGGTTATAAAACAACTTCTAGAAGCATGGGAAGTGTATACGGTATGACCGCTCACCCAACTAATGCAGGCGAATTATATTTTTTAAGTTATTCAAATTCTAAACTTTATAAAGTAACAGTTGCCGCAAATGGTACTTCTCACACTCTTAATTGGACCAAAGGTTCTAGAAGATATAACGGAACATCTTCATCCTCTGCTCTTTATTTTTATTATCCATTAGGGGTTCATTATGATGACACCAATAATCGTTTAATTACATCAGGTTATAATAGTAGAACTGTTGAAATTTTAGACAGTAATGGTGATTGGATAAAAACAATTGGTGGTGCTGCAACTACAAGGATGAAAGCTGCACAAGATGCGATTAAATCTATTGTAACAGATTCTGACTTAACATCAGGAGTAAACTTTGGATTTGGTATGTGGTCAAGTGGAAGTGCTGGCTTTTCAAGTTGGAGTGGACACAAAACAACAGGTACAGCAAGACCTTGTACTAGATATAATTGTTTAAAAGTTCAAGTTCATAAAGATGGTGCCGCAAGAATAAATCAAATTATTTCATCAGTTGCAGCTGTAGGAGGAACTGATGCAGATGCGTTTATGAAAATTGGTCAACAATATTATAACAGTAGTATTTCACCTATTGATACAAAATCTCCGTGTCAAAAATCATATATAATCGTAATTGGAGATGGAGACTGGTATAATCACAGCAGAGCAGTTGCAAAAGCAACAGCTTTAAAAAATAAGGGAGTTAAAACTTTTGCTGTTGCCTTTGGAACAGGAATAAGCTCAAGTGGTAAAAGAAACTTTGATAGATTAGCGGCTGCTGGAGGCACCACACAAGCAATTGTAGCAACAACCGCAGAGTCTTTAAAAACACAATTAAAATCTGCAATCTCACAAATTATAGCTTCAAAATTATCTTTTTCTGCACCAGCTATTACTGCAACTTTAAATTCTTCAGGCTCTTTATATCAAGCACAATTTGATTATGCACAAAACCAAGAATGGTCAGGTACGATTAAACGAACAAAAATTAGCTCTAAAGGTATTATAGATAAAACTGACTCAGGTAATTGGAGTGCTGTTGATAAATTACCAACACCGAGCAGTAGAAAAATTTGGACCACTCTTGATGGTAAAGATTATAAAACGGCTAATTATAATAACTTTATTGATACTAATAATAATGAACTTGAAAATTTATTTACAATGACAGGTGAGTCTATGCAAGATTATCACCAGGTTACCAATAGCCCTAATAATAGATGTAAAAATACTTCTGGAGTTGCAGATGGAACCGATGATGAGGTTAAAGGCTTAGTCAATTTTATTAGAGGTATTGATTATTTTGATTACGATGCTGATTGTAATTTAACTGAAACAAGAAAAAAACCAATGGGTGATATTTATCATTCACAATTAGTGGTGGTAGGAAAACCTTCTGCTGAAACAGCTTTCACAAGTCTCAACCAGGAAGCTTATTGGAGAAATATAAAATCTTATGAAGCATTCGCGCAAGCACAATCTTCAAGAAAAGAAGTTCTTTATGCTGGATCAAATAGTGGAGTATTGCACGCAATTGATGGTTTAACAGGTGTGGAAAAATGGGGTTTTGTCCCACCTTTTGTAGCTTCACAAATGCCAAAAATAATTAACCCTTTGCTTAATATAACTAATCCTGCTGCTAAAGGTGGAAGTAATGCGGTTTATGGAGTAGATGGCTCTCCTGTTCAGCATGATATTTTCTTTAAAAGTCCACATGATTCAACAGAAAAATGGCATACAGTATTATTTGTGCCTTATGGGCGTGGCGGAAGTGGTTTTTCAGTTTTGGATATAACTGATCCAGATAAACCTGAACACTTAGTTTCCATTTATAATAACTTAGTTCAAAATAAAGTATTTAGAATGGATCATGCGAACAATCTCTTCACCTATGATTACATAGCAACACAATATGCGTTATCAGAAAGTGTAGATGCTGTTACAGCTGGAGATAATTTTCTTGATGATCCAAATACTGTTTCTCTTACTTGTGATGATACTGGAAGTACAGCTTGTTACAAAAGTAATATTTGGACATTTAAATTGCCTGGCACTTTAACTAACAATGATTTTGTTGTTTATGAAAATGGTGTGGATATAACTAGTAGTGTTAC
>Ga0213868_10002488_pt1 | contig 17641 bp, 17 predicted proteins | sample PICome_9_FD_160087 | JGI IMG/M metagenome (GOLD analysis project Ga0213868, IMG submission 160087) | Coastal seawater microbial communities near Pivers Island, North Carolina, United States - PICO127 | ecosystem: Environmental > Aquatic > Marine > Coastal | place: USA: North Carolina...
GGATACCGTTTATAGCATAAATCCATCCAATAATCGCCCAGATAATGCCTGCAGCCAGAATCACTGGCTTTGACTTTCTAAGATGGGTGAATTCTTCAATCATCACAAAGAAATATGCGCTTACAAATATTATTAACGCGATGTAACCAGCAGCATGGCCAGTTAAATCTATACTTTCAGAGGAAGAAGCTGCAAAACTTAGGCTAGGGATTAAGGCGATAAGTAGTAAGATAATTTTATTCATTGTTTATTTTCTCTAGTGTTGGTCCATGTTCATTGTTAAGAGTGATTTTACTATCCAGTAGATCGACATCTAATGTGGCAAGACAATAAAATAACGAATGTAATTTTACACTATTTACGACAAGACCGCTTCCCTTGTATCGACTACCTCTTAATTTTGCAGCCTTTGAGGATGAGCAGTAAAGACTATCACCAACTTTTATTTCATGCTCAGATTTAAAAGCAAATAATCTTCTCTTTGCTTCACCCAAATAATGAAGTCTGGCGACAACTTCTTGACCTGGATAGCAGCCTTTTGAAAAGCTAACACCAACTTCATCAATATCTAAATTTAGCATTTGAGGCACAAACTTTTCACTTGAACTTAAAAATACTTCAGGGATATGATAGTCAATACAGGCTTTTATCCATTCGTCATGAGAAGATATTAGTTCTTTATTTGATTCACTGGCTGGATTTATTAATACAGATAAATTTTCATTGATTGAAAATGCTCCAGGATGATATTCATTGATTAAACCTATCTGGATATTTTGATTGGTAATATCCTCAATGATTACATCAGACATCAGAATAAACATTTGAAGTCTAGATTTCATTTTTTCAGCGAGATCAGCTGGAAATGACAATAAAAAACTATCCTTGGAGCGCATTAGCCAGAATAAGGCTATTATTTTTCCTTGATGCTGACAATAGGCATTTAATTGAATCCTATTAGCCCCAATCTTAGAAATGTCATTACTAAACTGGCTTTGAAGAAAAACTTCAGAATCTAATCCTGAAATTCTAAATAAAGCTCGATTATTTAAGAAAACTTTCATAATCATAATATTTTAATCAAATTTTAGGTCATTTTTTTAATAGACAAAAAAAACCCAGGGCTAGCCCTGGGTTTTATTCACTAACTTATTACTAAGTCATCTGTGATTCTAAACCAAATTAGAATGCAACAGAAGCCTTAAGTGTAAGTGAGTCATCTAGTGAGCTGTATGTAGCACCTAGAGTCGCACCTGAAGTTAGAGCACGTGATACAGCCACAGTTGTGAATGCATTTCTCTGGTCAGTTGCGTTAGTGTTAGCAATCGTAGCTGCTGAAGCACCTGTTCCAGCATTAGCTGTTGGAGTCTTCGCAGCACGCTCAGCTGTGTGAGACACAACTACTGTGTTACCTGTAACACCAAATGTAGCAGTTACAGCCTTAGAACTGTTTAAAGTTACCGCAGTTCCAGCAACAGTTGTACCAATCGCCCATGTAGTAGAGCCATCATCGTTAGTAACAGTAATATCCATTCCAGCAATTGCCGCAGCTGCACTAGTCAAATCACCACCTTTACGAGCAGTGTGAGACACTGTAACACCTGACCATGTACCAGAAATAGTTACATCACCAGAATCATCTAGACCAATAGTAGCATCGCCAAGTGGCGCATCTAAGCTTACAGTTACGCTTCTGTCAACAGTTCCGTCAACGATAACACCACCGTCATCGTCACCATCTGGCATACCAGGCATAGCAACGTTGTTAACAGCGTCACTGTTGTCTTCATCATAGAAGTCAACAGCAATAGACAAAGGTCCAACTGTAGTTGTCATACTACCTACGTTTAGTGAAGGTGTAGATCCATCTACGTCCCAACCCAAGTTAACTGTAGTAGCACCAGCTGTTCCAGTTAAAGTAATATCAGCATCATAAGTAGTTTCTGAAGCACCATCAGCACCAGCACCACCAGCAGAGCCATTATCATCATAAGATACTGAAGCAGATCCGCCAAGAGCTACTGCAGCCATTGCTGAAGTCGACGCCATAGTCGTTACAGCAAATAATGAGATTAATTTTTTCATTTTATTCTCCGTTTAGAATATATATATTGTTGAGATTTCTCAACACCCTTTTGCCACCCTTTCGAATAACAATACACCCATAATAACCACCTTCTCAACTAATGTCAACAATTATTTGAAAAAATAATACAATTAGTTGTTTTTTTGCAACATTTGTCTTCTTCTTTCTTAGTTAGAGTTATTAGAATAGTAGTTAATGACTATTGATAATCAACTAATAATAGAATGAAAAAACGCAATATTTACCAGTGAATTATTCAAATTCATTTAATCTTGTAGCAAAAAATACTAAATGTTGCATTTTTAATACTTATCTATTTTTACTAATTATATTTATGAGTAAAAAAAACCGGGCAAGCCCGGTTTAATATTTATCCTTAAGTAAAGGCTCAAAATAGATAGCCGCCATGCCCTGCACCAATCATGCATAGGAGCATTGGAACAGATAGAACAACATTTGTTCTTGAAGCCATAGCTGCAGTAAATTTAGCTTTAGCAATTTCATCTGCGCTAGCCTCTACTATGCCAAGCACCTTTTTCTGGTTTGGCCAAATAAGAACCCATACATTAAACAACATAATTGTTCCCATCCATGCCCCAAGACTCATCATGGCTCCGGCAGGAGCATTAAAAGTAAATGTATCAACGAACCCATATTGAGGAGAAATCGATAACGCCCAGGCCCCTGTTAACCATGTTGCTGCAGCTGCCATGCGAAACCATAGCAGAGCTCTTGGGGCAATATATTTACCAATGGCAGCTGGACCAGGACCGCCCTCATCAGCTAACGCATCAGCCAATGCAGGGACTTGGACAAAATTAAAGTAATACAGGAGACCAATCCAAGTAACGCCAAAGATGACGTGAAGCCAAATACTGAGGTTTCTAGTAATTAAAGAAGAGTTCTCAGGTGATAAAAAAATAGCAACAATAATCGCGAGAACAAAACCGCTGATTATTGTGCCTCTTACTGAAGTTAATGGGTTCATGATATTTATAATGAAAGTTTTAAAAGGATCATTATAAATTGTTCATAATCTTTTAATAGTATTTTTATTGTTTAAATTTGTATTTATAATTTGTAATTTAAATTTATTAACCCTCAATAGGATAAAAAATGCGATTAAATTTTAAAAAGATTATTTTCTGTCTATTTCTTTCGATTGGGTTCTTGTCTTATTCAAATGGATATGCTAACGAAGCTCCAGGAATCATCAACTACCAGGGTAGTAATTTAGTTCTCAATGGTCAAGGGACGCGTGTTATCTTTTTCATGAAGGTTTACGAGGGTAGCTTGTATCTTGAAACCAAAAGTACAGATGCAGAAAAAATAATTAATGATAATGCTTCTATGGCTATTCGGTTAGATGTCATCTCTGAAATGGTTACTGCTGAAGCCATGAAGAAGGCCCTGAGTGATGGATTAGACAAGTCTACAAACAGCAATACAGGTCCAATATCGAATGAAATAGATCAGTTGGCAGCATCATTTAATAGTGATGTTTCATCGGGTGATTTTTATGAGTTTATTTATATCAAAGATATTGGAACACATGTATTAAAAAATAATGAACTGGTTACTTTAATTTCTGGATTGGATTTTAAGAAAGCTTTCTTTGGGATTTTTCTATCAAATAATCCAATTCAAAAAAACTTAAAAAAAGCAATGCTTGGAGGTTAGTTTAAAAATGTCAAATCATCCTACTTCGTTTGCCGAATGGCAAAAATACCCCTATACCCTTGATCCTATTCACGTCTCTTGGCTCAAAAATGCAAAAAAATCCAAAACTGCTTTTGCAGTTGCTGACATTGAGGGTTTAGAGATTCCTCATAAAAGGTTTTTAACTGGGGTTTTGTTGTTCTCAAAAAAGATTGCAGAGTATAGTCCTGAACAAAATGTTGGGCTGCTTCTGCCTAGTAGTGGCGGCGGTGCAATTGCTTCTATGGCTATCCTGGCGCTTGGCAAAACTATTGTTAATCTCAATTTTACAGCTGGTAAAAAGGCACTTAAATCTGCTGCAGAGCAAGCTGAAGTTAAACATATATATACTTCTCGTAAATTTTTAGACAAGATGCTAGAGAGAGGAATGGATTTAGAGTCATTCTTCCCTAACTCAAAACTTTATATGCTTGAAGACATTCGTGAAGAAATTTCTACCTTATCAAGGATTAGCACTCTTCTGAAAGCAATTTTGTTGCCTGAAAGCATGATTAGAAGGATTTACTTTAAAGAGGTTTCAATGAATGATACTGCCGCCATCCTTTTTTCCAGTGGCAGCGAGGGCTCTCCTAAAGGTGTTGAGTTATCTCATGTCAATATCGCTGCAAATGCAAAGCAAGCTGCGATTGAGCTTGGTGCAGTTGATAGTGACGTCATTATGTCTACTCTTCCAACCTTCCACGCTTTTGGTTTTGCCATTACCACATTAATGCCCCTCTCAGAAGGCATCCCCATTGTTTGTCATGCCGATCCAAAAGATGTCGCGACTATTTCATCTGGAATACAAAAATACTCAGGAACAATACTAGTTGGAACTCCGACATTTCTCAGAATGTATACAATAAATAAGAAAGTAAGTGTTGAATCTATGCAATCATTAAGACTTGTTGTTGCTGGTGCAGAAAAATTAAGATCTGAAGTTCGAGATGGTTTCGAAAATAAATTTAATATCCCAGTTTTTGAAGGTTATGGGACAACGGAAACTTCCCCTGGTGCTTCTGTAAATTTGCCTGATCTTGACTCTCCATACAAACTTAGAAACAGGCCAGGAACCGTTGGCAAGGCATTTAGTGGGACAGAATTCAGGATAGTTGACCCTGACTCCCTGGAACCTATTTCCACTGGAGAAGATGGTTTAATCTTAATTGGTGGCCCACAAATAATGAAGGGGTATCTTAAGATGCCTGAGAAAACTGCTGAAGTTATTGAACTTATTGATGGCTATAGGTGGTATCGAACCGGTGATAAGGGTCATTTGGACAATGATGGCTTTTTAACAATTGTAGATAGATACTCAAGATTTGCAAAAATTGGTGGGGAGATGGTAAGTCTTACCACTGTTGAAGAAGAAATTCTAGGGGCATATAATGATAAAGACCTGGAGATTGCTGCTACTTGCTTGCCAGACCAACGCAAGGGTGAAAAAATTGTTCTTCTCTCAACCATTAATATTGAGAAAAGTGGACTGGCAAAAATCCTTTCAGATGCAAAAATTAATCCCCTTTACCACCCATCATCTGTCCTTGTTGTTGATGAGATACCTAAACTTGGGAGTGGTAAAACAGACTTTGGCGCTACAAAAAAAATTGCATTAGTTAATGATCAATAAATAAATCAATGCCAGAGTTACCTGAAGTTGAAACTACCCGTAAAGGTTTAGAGCCACTGATTACTGATAGAAAAATAAAATCAATTCATATTTACAAAAAAAATCTAAGATGGGAGGTACCCTCTCACCTAAAAAGTACCCTCAAGGACCAACAAATAAAAAAGATTTCAAGGCGTGCAAAATATTTACTCATCCACTTTAATAATGGAAAGTTAGTGATCCATCTTGGCATGTCGGGCTCAATAAGTGTAGTAAATTCTCTAGAGGTATTAAAAAAACATGAGCACTTTGAACTTAAATTAGATAACGGACGAAGCATAAGATTTCATGACCCCAGAAGGTTTGGATCGATTCTTTGGCAAAATCTTAATGAAACACTTTCACTACTGAAGAACCTAGGTCCTGAGCCATTGAGCTATCAGTTTACTAAGGATTCACTGTATAACTCTTCTAACGGAAAATCAAGAAACATCAAGTCATTTATTATGGATAGCAATGTAGTTGTTGGAGTTGGTAATATTTATGCCTCTGAGAGTCTTTTTCTTGCAGGAATATCTCCTAAAAGAAAGGCTGGAAAAACCTCCAAAAATCGCTATAAAATTTTAACAAACTCCATTAAAAATGTTTTGCAAGATGCGATAAATAATGGCGGAACAACTCTCAACGACTTTTCAAATGTTGATGGTAATCCTGGATATTTTTCTCAGGTACTCAATGTTTACGGCAGGGAAAACATGCCTTGCATGAGGTGCAGTGGTAAAATTAAGAGAATTACCCAAAATCAACGCGCAACTTATTACTGCCCAAAATGTCAACATTAGACAATCCAAAAGCTTTGTTTCAGAATAGCTGCTCTACAAACTCTGAGCCTTACGCACTTCAAAATATTGGTGATATGATGTCACCAGAATTTAGTGAAAATTGCATTCTCATTATAGATCCATCGATACCAGTGCATCATAAAGCATATGTAATTATTGAATTTAATGATGAGCTATATTTTCGTCAGTATTTAGAAGAAAATGGTAGGAAATTTTTGAGATGTGTAAACTCTATTTATGCAGATATTGAACTAAATAATAACTTCGAAGCTCGTGGATGTATTTCTCAGCAAAAACAAAGAAAACAAAAGTCACTTCATTATTACCTTCCTAATGCTTTTACTGGAGAAATTGAATTTACCGAGTCAGGCAAAGAGAAAAACTAAGCAATAAATTTAATTCTATCTCATCCAGATAAGATGTGCCATTCTGCCTGAGTTAATTCCATCTCTTCTGTATGAAAAAAAATTATTTGACTCCTTATATGTACACCTGTCTCCACCAAAAATGGATGATATATTTAAACGCTCTAATACAACTCGAGCTGCGTCATATAAATCAAGGAAGTGTTTGTCTCTAGCAAAATAAAAAGAGCGCGCAAAATTAATATCCTTGGACAAAAATAAGGTCCTAACCTCTTCCCCAACCTCAAAAGAACTTATTGAAATTGCAGGGCCCAGTTGAACTATTAAATTATCTCCATTAGTATCAAAAGACTCTATCAGGTTTTCTATAACACCAGATAATAACCCTTTCCATCCAGCATGGGCAATACCAACCATTGAGCCTTCATTATTGCTTACAAAAACTGGCAAACAGTCTGCAGTCAGAATTCCGCAGACTGTCTTAGAATCAGATGTGAAACTGGCATCAGCCTCAACTATTGATTTAACTTTAGACGCATCGACACATATTGAGGAGTGAGTCTGGTTAATCCATATTGGATTTGATGGCAATTTATAATGGCTCCTGAGAATGGCTCGATTTGCTAGAACATTTTCTTTTTTATCGTTTACATGTAGTGCTAAATTGAAGTTTTCAAAATTTTCAGAACTCGCCCCACCTTCAATAAACCTATTTGTAGAAAGAAATGAAACATTTTCAGGAAAGTTATTCATTTCTTAGCCATTATCAAATTCTTTAAGAACTTTCAAGAGTTTTGTCATATCAACTGGAAGTGAAGATTTCCATGACATAACTTCACCTGATATAGGATGAGCCAGAGTAATTTTTTTTGAATGAAGAGCATGCCTTTCAAAATTTTTTAAAGATTCTTTAAGTTCTTGACTAGCTTTCTTCGGATATCTAACTCGTCCTCCATATATTGGATCTCCAATTAAAGGATGGCCAATATGGGATAGATGGACTCGAATTTGATGAGTTCGGCCAGTCTCTAAAATTGCTTTCACATGAGTATGATTTTTAAATCTGTCAATTAATCGATAGTGGGTTAATGCTTCTTTTCCGTTATTTATAATGGCTTGCTTGACTCTATCTTTAGGGTCTCTACCGATTGGCTTATCAATAGAACCACCAGAAATCATGTACCCATAGACTATGGCAGAATACTCTCTATGTATTGAATGAGCCTGCAGCTGTTCTGTTAAATATTTTTGTGATTTAAGGTTTTTAGCAACAACCATCAGTCCAGAAGTATTCTTATCTAGTCTATGGACAATGCCCGCTCTATCTATTTTTGCCAAATTCTGATTATAATAAAGAAGAGCATTTGCTAGCGTACCACTCCAGTTTCCTGGCCCCGGATGAGTCACCAAACCAGATTGCTTATCTATAATAATAATATCTTCATCTTCGTAGATAATATTTAAAGGAATTTTCTCCGCAATCCATTGATTATTATTATTTTTCTTAATCGTAAAAGAGACAACTTCAGAGCCATTTGACTTATCTTTTGCCTTGAATTTTTTGCCATTAATAACTGCATCTTCAAGTTTAATAGCAGTATGAATTTTAGAGCGAGAAACATCAGGAAGCATTTTAGAGATTGCGACATCAATTCTCTCACCCTTCATTCTTTCAGGAATAATTATCTTAATCTTATCCATGAATTTATTCCAGATATTGGATTTATTACTTCAATATAATACATTTTTTTGCAACATATCTTTTAAATCATAACAATCTGGAAGTCAATGGCTTCAAATAACTCTCATAATTTCGCCAAGCCTCTGAACTTCCTTGATACATCTTCTCTCTGACCTGAAGACCACTAGCTGTTTGGACAGCACGACTATTCTTATAAAAATTAAGACAACTCTCATCCCATTCCAGCCCACAATACTCCAGAAGACTTCTGGTTTCTATCTCCTGATTAACCGTTAAATCCTCATAGCAAATATCATATATTTTATTGGGAAATTTTTTATGCCAAAAATCCATTAGATTTCTGTAAATCTCAAAATATGATGCTAAATCATCCAAATTAGAGGAATAGCCATTTCCATTTGATTTGAAATAGTGTTTATATATAGACCAGCAGATAGCCATTGGATCTCTTTTTAGGTGAACAATTTTCGCACCAGGAAAAATTGATAATATAAAGCCTACAAATCTATAATTCAGGGGCATTTTATCTGTAAAAATACCCCCAGAAATGCCAAATGAATCAATTGAGTTGTAATATTTTTCCCGCACTTTATTATAAAAAACCTTTGAATTAATTTTATTAAAATCGCTAGAATTTAAATCTAAAAGCAGGTTTTTTGACAAAACTCCATAATCGTCATTTTTCATATCCTTAAGTTCATTTTGGATTTCAAAGAGAACGCTTTTGTATAAAAAATCCAGCTCACCTGCCCCAAAAACTTCTCTATGACTTGATAGGATTTGTTCAACTAATGAGGTGCCAGAACGAGGCATGCCAATAATAAATATTGGTCTTGGCTCCTCTTTATTTATTGATGATTTTGGAAATGGGGCCTCAGATTTTTCAAAAATATCACGAATCTTAAATATTATTTTTTTATCTTTTTCAAATGAATAATTTAACTTTTCTTTATTTAATCTATTTGCTTCATTTAGGTATTTAAAAAAGTCTTTTGGATTTTTAAGGTCTTCATTAACTTTGGCAAGTGCAAAATTTAATGAAACTCTATCAGAAAGTGTCAAATTACTTTTTTTAAGCATTGACTTCATTTTTAATACTTGTGAATCATTTTTTTTATATTGTTTAATCGTGCTTAATGCATGATGCGCATCAGCTAAATCAGGCCTTAATTCAATTGCTTTTTCATAGCTTTTAACTGATTCATTTTTTTGGCCTAATGAGGCCAATACAGTGCCCATGCTATAATGTGCCTCAGGAATATTTGGATTAATATCAATTGCTTTATTGAAATAAAAAAGTGCCTTTTCTAACTTGAATGAACTATAAAGCAGCGCAAGGTTTATATAAGCAAGGACGTACTCTGGGCCATAAGAAATCGCCCATTCATAACTATCTATAGCCTCATTTATTCTATCTAGATCCTTGTAAATATTTCCCAAATTGTTATAGGCATCAAGATAGTTTGGTTTTATCTCTATAGCTCTTTTGAAACTTAAAATAGCCGCTTCCAATTTTCCTAATTTTTTTTGGGAGGATCCTAGATTATAGAAAGCTTCAGCATAATCAGGATTTATCTGAACAGCTTTAAGAAAAGCTTCTGCTGCCTTATCAAACTGCAATATTGAATTTAGACATATGCCCATTAGGTTGAAAAGTATTGGGGCATTTGGATAACTTTTAATCAAGTTATTTAATGATTTTATTGCATTCTTTATTTCCCCAGATTGTATTAATGAAATAACAGAATTTAATTGCTCTTTTGAAAGATTATTATTCTTTACTTTTTTTGATTGCTCTTTTAACTCTTTCAAACCTATCTTGGCTTGAATATTTTTTGGAAATACTTCAAGAATAGATAAATATATTCTTTGCGCTTTATCTTTTTCTCCTTTTTTGATAAGTTTTTTTGCATCACTTAAAAGTTTTTTTGAATTTGGTTTCATTTCACTATTAATTTTAAAGCACTTTGAATTTTTGTATTATCATAACTAAAAACAACTTCACTCTTAAATGTAAAATACAATTGACTATATTTATGTAATCTTCTGTCAAATTATTTTAATATACACTCCTCACCTATTATATTTTTATATTTGCATAATCTCTGAAAATGACTATTAAAAATGATCGACTAGTATCAAAAGCAAAAAAACTTCTAAAGAATGGTAATACTGAAGAGGCAAAAGAAATTTTTTTAAGTATTCTAAAATCTTTTCCCACAAATCTTGAAGCAAAAAATGGCCTAAGACTCATTAACAAAGAAGTCAATACGCGGCCAACTCAAGAGCAGTTAGATTTAGTAATGCAAAAATATTCAAACGGCCAAATTGAAGGTGCCCTTCAATCTATTAATGAGTTAATCATTGACTTTCCAAATGTGCCATTGCTTCATAATATAAGGGGAGCATGTTACAGCGCCAATGGATTAACTGAATCTGCTATAAAAAGTTTTCAAAAAGCAATTGACCTTAAACCAGATTATGCAGAACCATTTTATAATATTGCTGTTGCTTTACAAAACCAGGGGAGTTTTGAAGGCGCAATTTTTAATTATGAAAAAGCTATTTCACTGCAAAAAGCTTATCCAACAGCTTACAACAACTTAGGAATTATATACTTAGACACCGGAAACACCTTAAAGGCACTTGAGTGCTTTGAATGGGCTATTGCATACAAGCCAGACTATCATGAAGCACATAATAGTCTAGGATCTGTATATCAGGAACTAAAGGAATTTAAAAAAGCAAAGAATTCTTTTAGAAAAGCTATATCTCTTAATTCTAAATATACCCAGGGATTTCACAATTTGGCTATTCTATCTGAAATTACTAATCAACCAGATGAAGCGATAACTTTCTATAAAAAAACTATAGAATTGAATCCATACTTTGCTGAAGCATACCGAAATATGAGTAGATTAAAGAAATTTCAAAAAAATGATCCACAGATTAATCAAATGAAATCAATTTATTCAAGAGACAACTTAAATATCTCGGAAAGAGTTCATATAAATTTTGCGCTAGCTAAGGCACATCAGGATATCGACAATCTTAAAGAGTTTTTTAAATTTTTAGATGAGGGTAATAGATTACGTAAAAAAGAATTAAATTACTCTTTTTCAGATTCAAAAAAATTTCATCTAGACTGCATGAAACTATTTCAGAAAAAACAACTAAAAATTGAAAAAAGATTATTAGATAATTTAGAAATTCAGCCAATATTTATCGTTGGAATGCCTCGATCTGGAACAAGCCTTGTTGAACAAATTATTTCAAGTCACCATCTTGTTCATGGTGCTGGGGAATTAAATAATTTTAAAAATATTGTTACGCCATTTATTAACAGTTATATTAATAATTCAAGCGATACAATAACAGAAGATAATCTTTTGGAAATAAGGAATGGATACATTCAATCGCTTAGTAACCTTAAAACTTCAAAAAAAATTATTACTGATAAAATGCCGGTAAATTTTCGTCTGATTGGACTAATTCTTAGTGCGATCCCTGAGGCCAAAATTGTACATTTAGAAAGGGACCCAATTGCAACTTGTTGGTCAAACTATAAACATTATTTCACAAATGGGAATGGCTTTACATTCAATCAACAAGATTTAGTTGACTTCTATGGGCTTTATTCAGAAATAATGGAATTTTGGCATAATTTGTTTCCAGATCAAATTTATGATTTAAATTATGAAAAACTTACCAAAAATCAAAATGAAGAGACTCAAGATCTTCTTAAATATTGCGAACTTGAATGGGATGATGATTGCTTAAATTTTCATAAAAATCAGCGTGCAGTGCATACTGCAAGTGCAGCCCAAGTCAGGCAAAAGATGTATCAAGGGAGCTCTGAGGCCTGGAAGAAATATGAAGCTTACTTAAAACCACTTATTAATGGACTGAGTGATAACTAATTAATAGATCTAAATTTTATAAACATTTATAATTTCAACTTTTAAACTTTAAACACAGATGAGATTTGATTTTGTACCCTTCTTTAACCCGGGTGAAAATATCCCATGGGACCGAGTGGTAAAAATGATGCGTGAACAGACCAAACTCGCGGAACATGGAAATTTTACAACCGTTTGGCTTACAGAGCATCATTTCGCTCACAATGGTTACCTGAATGCTCCGCCAAATCCTATTATGATGTCGCTTGATTTGGCATCTCATTCAAAAAAAATTCGTGTTGGTCAGGCTCCTATTGTTTTGCCAGATTGGCACCCTCTTAGAGTTGCTGAAGATATAGCGCTGCTAGACAATATGACAGAAGGAAGAGTTGATTTCGGAGTTGCAAAAGGCATTAATGAAAGAGTGACACTTCAATTTAATAAAGAGGCGGATCGTCGTGATAATGAGAAAAGTTATAGACTTTTTATGGAGTCGCTTGAAGTTATTTTAAAGGCATGGACTATGGATCCCTTTAATCATAAAGGTGAATTTTATGAGTTTCCAGTTCCTGGCTGGAAAGAAACAAATCGTTTTTTGATGCCTCTTGAAAAAGAATACCATTCAGAAGAAGGAGAGTATTCAGGGATGTACATTCATCCTAGGCCTTATCAAAATCCACACCCTCCTGTGTGGCTTATGTCAAACTCACCACATACCTATAAACTTGCAGCAGAGAGAGGTTTTAAGGTTATAGGTATGTCAAGCCCACCCGGAAAACTCGTTAGCTGCTGGGATGCATATGCAGATGCAGAGTCTCATGATGGGACTATACATCAAAGAGGGGATGGTGTAGGTGTATGTGCAGTCATCTATGTGGCTGAAACTATGGAGCAAGCTGATAAAGATGTTAGACATTCAATTAATGGATACTATGAGTATCTGAGTGGCTCGAGACCAGAAGGTAGCTGGACTCGTAAAGCTTATCTTGATGATGATGCAAATCCAACAGATGAAGATCTTAATGGTGAGTGGTTTGATTTTCTGATGAAATATGAACTCATCTGGGTGGGTGATGTGGACTATGTTGCTGAGAAAATTCAAAAATATAATGAGTCAATTGGTCTTAAGCATATCATGCTTCTTCAGCAGTTCCCTGGATTTGACTATCAAAATATTCTCAAAAGTATGACTTTATTTTCTGAACGGGTTATGCCTAGATTTAACCCTGATGGTGTATAGAAATTAGGAGATTAATTAATGTTAGAAGTTTGGGGAAGAAAAAACGCTAATCAAGTTATTCAAGTTCTTTGGACACTTTCAGAATTAGGGGTTGAATACAAAAGACACTCAATTGGAACTGGAACTGGAGATCTTGAAACAGAAGAATATAAGTCTCTTAACCCCAACTCAAAAATACCAACTATCAGAGATAATGGCTTTGTCATGTGGGAGTCTCATGCTGTGATTCGATATCTAGCTAAGCAGTATGGACTTGGTAGTCTGTATCCTAAAGATCCTCAAAAGGCTGCCATTTCAGATCAGTGGATGACATGGTCAACAGATAGCTTTATGGGCACTTTTTTTCCAGTCTTCTGGCAACTTGTAAGAACAGAAGAGAAAGATAGAGATTATAAAAAAATAGCTGAAATGGCAAAGCGTAGCTCTGATATTCTTAAGGTTCTTGATGATCACTTAAATAACAATCACTATGTTGCTGGAGATGCCTTTACTTTCGGAGATATTCCGCTCGGCGTATTAATTCATAAGTACTTTGTGCTTGATATTGAGAGGCCGTCCTTGCCTGGAATTGAGGCTTGGTATAAAAGACTTACCAACCGCCTCCCTTTTCAAGAGCATGCGATGCAGCCTTTCGGCAACTCACCATCAGAATTCTTAGCACTTCAAACAAAAGGCGAAGAGAATGAATAATAGGCTCTAGATATGTCAATATTTAACTCAAAAAATTCAACTCAAGATGCAGGAATAACTCCTGATCTACTGGATAAGATTACAGATGCATATAATCGAAATGATATTGATGCAGTCATGTCATTCTTTGCAGAGGATGCTGTCTTTGACCATGCTGCAGGGCCAGATGTGAATGGCACGCGTTTTACTGGTCTTGATTCAATAAGGTGTATTTTCCAGGGTCTTTTTGATAACGTCGAAAGTGTGAAATGGGCGCCAATTGATACAAGAGTCTCTGGTGACAAGGCCTACTGCGAGTTTCATCGCGTTGCTAAACTAAAATCAGGTGAAATCCAAGACTTTTTAAGTGTGGATATTCTTACTTTTAGAGAGGGTTTAATCATCCACAAAGATACTTTTTATAAGAACCGAACAAGCTAATTTTAAAGGCACTGCAATGGAAAGAATAATACCAATTAACCCAGCACTTGAAAAAGGATATAACGTAAGATTGCTGGTAGATGACTTTGATGCTCTCATTGAAAAGTGGTCTAACTGGAGTGAGGACTTTAGGGCCAATGTCGATTCCTCCATTGACTGCCAATATGGCAATGGAGAGAAAGATAAACTTGATATTTTTAGGAGTGGGAAGCCAAATGCACCCTTGTTTATCTTCGTTCATGGAGGCTACTGGCAAAGAGGAGATAAGTCAATCTACAGTTTTGTTGCTGAGTCTTTTGTGAATTCTGGGATCGACGTTGCACTCATTGGATATCAACTCTGTCCTGGCGCAAGTATGACAAATATTGTTGATAAAATTCGAGAAGCGATTGTATGGATTTGGAATAACGCAGCTGATTACTCAATATCAAAACACAGAATTAATGTCTCAGGTCACTCAGCTGGTGGACATATTACCGGGATGGTTCTTGCAACCGACTGGTCAACTATTTCAAATGATCTTCCAAAAGATATCGTTAAAACAGGTATTCCAATAAGTGGACTTTACCAGCTTGATCCGATTAGAGAAACAACTATAGCTGATGCTCTGGGGCTAGATGATGAAGAGAGTCTCGCCTTAAGTCCACATTTATTTGAGCCGAATACTGACGCCCCAATTCTAGTGACTTTAGGTGGAGGTGAAACCCCTGCATTTCATTGGCAAACTGATAATTTTGTTAATAAATGGAAAGGCTATAATGCGCCACTTGATTATTTCGCAGAACCAAAAGTTGATCACTTTGGAGTTGTAGAAAGACTCTCCAATAAGGATTCAGAGATTTTTAACAAAGTTAAAGCATGGCTTAAATAATTGAAACTCTCTAAGTGAATTTACACTTTAAGAAGTTTTGCCATTGTTGAACCCATATCTGAAGGAGTTGGTGAGACCATCACACCAGCATCTTTTAACATTTCAACCTTTTCAGCCGCGCTCTCACCACTAGAGCTAACAATTGCTCCCGCATGACCCATAAGTCTTCCTGGCGGAGCAGTCAAACCGGCGATATAAGCTGCCATTGGTTTGGTCATATGTTTTTGAAAGTATTCTGCAGCTTCAGCTTCTTGTGGGCCTCCAATCTCACCAATAATCAGTACCGCTTCAGTCTCATCATCCTGTTCAAAATGCTTTAAAATTTCAACAAACGAACTGCCATTTATTGGGTCACCACCAATACCTACACCAGTACTAATTCCAATACCCAGCTCCTTCATTTGGGAAGCAGCTTCATAACCTAAAGTGCCTGAGCGTCCAATGAGTCCAACGTTGCCTTGCTTATAAATATGACCTGGCATAATACCTAACATAGCTTTACCTGGACTAATGGTTCCAGCACAATTAGGACCTGTCAAAATCATGCGATCCTCTGGTTTAGCACGTGCAAAAAGGTATCTCTTTACCCGAATCATGTCATGTGTTGGTATTCCATCAGTAATGCTGACACAATATTTAATGCCGCCTTCAGCAGCCTCCATAATTCCGTCAGCCGCATATGCAGGAGGCACAAAGATAATACTGGCTTCAGCGCCTGTAGCTTCAACAGCATCTTTAACCGTGTTGAACACTGGCCTTCCTAGATGAGAAGTGCCTCCCTTACCAGGAGTAACACCAGCAACGACATTAGTACCATAATCAATCATCTCTTGAGCATGAAATGAGCCCATGCGCCCCGTTAAACCTTGAACTAAGACTGGGGTTTTTTCATTAATAAAAATACTCATAATAAGCCCTTATTTTCCAGTTGATTTTTTCCATTCAGCTACAACCGTGTGGGCTGCATCTGACAATGTTTCAGCAGTAATAACTTTTTTGCCACTATCTCTTAGTATTTTTTGTCCTTTTTCAACATTGGTACCTGACAAGCGAACCACTAGAGGGACATCAATATCGCGTTTGTTTAATAGATCTACAATGCCCTGGGCAACCCAATCACAACGATTAATACCAGCAAAGATATTAACTAAAATAGCCTCAACATTCTCATCTGATAAGACAAGCTCTATTGATGTAGCAACCCTTTGTGCTGATGCACCGCCACCAATATCTAGGAAGTTTGCTGGCTCACCGCCGGCATGTTGGATCATATCCATTGTTGCCATTGCAAGACCAGCGCCATTAATAAGACACCCAATATTGCCTTCCAATCCGATATAGTTTAGGTCATGCTCAGCGGCATTGATTTCTCGAATATCTTGCTGCGTTTTATCGTGAAATTCAAATATTTCTGGTCTTCGATAGAGCGCATTTGCATCAAATGACATCTTCGCATCAAGAGCAAGAACTTTATTTCCAGATGTCAACACTAATGGGTTAATTTCCAATAAATTGGCATCGGTATCTCGAAACGCGCGATAACACTTCATCACTGCTCTACTGGCAGAGCCGATTGCCTCATTAGGTAATCCCAGAGTAAAAACCAGTTGTCGCGCTTGGAATGACTGCATTCCAACCGAAGGATCAATCCTAATTTTGTTAATTTTTTCTGGCATCTCCTCTGCAACTTGCTCAATATCCATTCCACCTTCAGTAGAAACAACCAAAGTCACTTTTTGAGTTGCCCTGTCCAAAACGATACTAAAGTAGAGCTCTTTTATAATATCGGTAGCCTCCTCGACATAGATACTTGAAACCATTTTGCCTTCAGGGCCTGTCTGATTTGTGACTAGGTTATTACCAAGAAACTGGTCACAAAACTGAGAAATTTCTTTTGGTGATTCACATAATTTAACTCCGCCTGCCTTTCCGCGAGCACCCGAATGAACCTGAGCCTTTACAATCCACTTGTCTCCACCTAATTCGTTAGCTTGATAAATTGCTCCAGTTGCAGAGTGTGCTACACCGCCTCGTGGAACAGGAACCCCATATTGTGCCAATATTTTTTTGGCTTGATATTCATGAATATTCATATTAACCTTTTAGTTTTGAAGAAATTGCATTATCTGTATTTACAATATTCTCAGCCATCTTTGCCGAGGCAGCGTCAATCATTCTTCCGTTGAGCTGTGCAGCGCCTCTGCCCTCTTTAGCTGCCT
>Ga0213868_10002489_pt1 | contig 17640 bp, 7 predicted proteins | sample PICome_9_FD_160087 | JGI IMG/M metagenome (GOLD analysis project Ga0213868, IMG submission 160087) | Coastal seawater microbial communities near Pivers Island, North Carolina, United States - PICO127 | ecosystem: Environmental > Aquatic > Marine > Coastal | place: USA: North Carolina | collected...
GCCCCGGTGTGGATGCCACCACTGAAAATGTGACTGGCACGATTTCTGTGACGGATGCGGATACGGGATATATTGATGAAAGTGTAAGCGTCAGTTTGGATGACGCAACAGATAATGAGAAAGTCGGCAACTACGGGACCCTGACTTTCAATCCCAGCGATAATACCTATGTATACGTTCCAGATGAGGCGAAGGTTGGCGTACTGACGGATGCACAGACGGATACTGATGTGTTTTCTTTCACTGCGACTGATAGCGCTGATGCAATGGGAACTGCGACATTTACAGTTAACATCACTGGGGCAAATGATAAGCCCAAGGTAACTGTAGTTTCTGATGATTTGCTCGAGCTTTCAGACCAGGGTGCGGGGGGACGTGTCGGAACGCTCACGGCGACTGATGACTCTGACGAGGCGAGCGCGATAACCTACGAGCTAACGGATGCAGAGGATAATGCATCATTTGAAATTGTTGATGGCGCAACGCTCAAACTAAAAGATGATGTTACGACGGACCGGTCTACGAAGAGTTCTTACGATATTGAAGTTGTCGCGGTAGACAGTGCGGGCTTGAAATCTGATCCGCAGTCACTGAGTGTGACAGTGTCAGCAACGAACACCGCCGTAACTGTTACAAGCATCTCGGCAAGTGTAACCACTGGTACGTTGGCGGTGGGGGATGAGATTGTCTTCACTGCAAAGGTAAGCGAGACGGTGAATGAAGGCAGTAGTTTCGTTATTACACTGTCCAACGGCGCGACTGTTGATATGAATAGAGCCGCGGACAGCAAGACAACATTTACGGGTACCTACACAATTGGCTCAAGCGAGGATGTGACTGGTGACAATGTCTTGAGTGTGAGTAGTTATACGTCTGGGAATGTCGTTGAAGCAGTATACTCCGATATACCCCAGTCTTTGCTGAGTAGCTCAGACACCGTCAACATCGGATCTGTTAAGATCGACGCTACGCCGCCGACGGCTACTCTGGCTTCAGAGGGACATGTTTACGATGCCGCATCGGCTACTCTAACGCTTGAGGCCGCTAGCATCGATACACTGGGCGTTGACGATGATGGAAGTGTAAAAGACGTGTTGGACTTCTCCAAATTGACTTGGAATGTGAACGGTCAAAATTCCATTACACGCGTTTTGAGTGTAAATGACGTTTCAACCGCCACGGTCGATCTTACTCAAGGCGCGAATAAGATTGAAATTACGTTTGCGCCAGATGCTCAAGATGCGTTGCACTCGCTCACTGGCTTTGGTGGTTTTGCGGATACAGGTGGCACCGCAGATGTTCTAAACTTTGATGTGGGCTTCTTGAGAGACGCCGCGGGGAACGCCTCAAGTGAGCAGTCTGCCTTGAACACGAATGTCGCAATGGCCGACCAAATTGCGCCCACTTTATCCAGTTTCGCGGCGTCAACTGAGGGTGACGCCACTTTGATTGGTATTGACGATGTAATTACCTTCGATTTGACGTTTAATGAAGACTTGAGGGCTGACGCCACCGCCTCAATCGTATTGAGCAACGGCGGCACTGTTCAACTGACTGCGAGTGACGCTGACGCAAAAGTCCTGACCGGTGACTATGTGGTCTCGATTGACGATGATGACGTGCGTGGAGACACTGAGCTTTCATTAAGTTCAATCCCGACATTTACCGTCTTGGATATTTCAGGTAACGTTTTGTCCAATCCTGGTGTTGAGGGAGTAGGTGCATCGTCGCTGACAGGTATTGAACTCGATGCCACGCCACCAGAGGCTTCTATTGCTAACACTGGTCATACTTACGACACCGCAACCGGCGTTCTTACAATTGCAGGGGCGAATATGACCACCCTGTTAGATGACCCGAGTAATGCTGACGTCTATAATCAGTTAGATTTTACAAAATTAACCTGGAACGTTGATGGTGCAGGTTCAGTCATGTCTAACATGACCAAGGATGATGTTGCGAGTGCCGTTGTCACAAACGCCACGACGCTGACGGTCACTTTGTCCCTTGATGGCAAGGAAAATGTTCATGATCTTGTTGGTTTTGGAGGATCAGAGGCAACGGGCGGGACTGCCGACGCAATAGATGTCGCAGTCGGATTTTTAAAAGATCCGTCAGGAAATGACTCGGCTGGCCAGTCGAATCCGATTTCAGCATCGGTCACGATGTCAGACGCAAACGCTCCGACAGTGCAAACTATTACGTCGTCCACTAACGTGTCTGGCACTCTTGGCCCGGGCGACGTAATTTCAGTCTCAGTGGTGCTGAGTGAAGAGGTTAAGGCGAGCAGTACGATGACGTTATCCCTCAGCAATGGGGCGACGGTCTCGCTTTCATCAAACGAAAATGATCGCACGGAACTTATTGGTACATACTCCATCGACGCCGACGATGATGACGCAAATTCTGATAGTCTCCTTACTGTTTTGGCCTATACTGCAGGTACGACGGCGGATGTATCGGGCAACTTGTTAGAGGTATCCGACGCCTCGGCAGTAGACAATATTACCGCACATGTGATTGATACTACCGCACCGACAGCAACACTTGCGAGCACTGGACACCAATACGACGTGGAAAGTGGCACACTCACTCTGGTGGGAACAAATTTAGTTAGTTTGCTAAGCGACCCGGCAGACACCAATGTGAAGGGCGTTTTGGATTTCACAAAACTCAGTTGGAATGTTGATGCCGCGGGGTCAGTTTCAATGACCATGTCGGAAGATGATGTCGCGAGTGCGGTGGTCACAAATGGCACGACGCTCACAATTGTGTTGTCAGGTCAGGGCCAAACGGACCTGCATGGATTGGCAGGTTTTGGTGGAACTGAAGCAACGGGCGGTACACTGGATGCAATTGACGTTGAAGTTGGGTTCTTGCGAGACTCGGCCGGCAATGATTCCACGGCCCAGACAAACCCGATCGCCGCTGCAGAGGTGTCACTGGCCGATGCTACCGCCCCCACGATCACTGCAATTACATCCACAAGTGGCGCAATTTTTGGAATTGGGGATATAATCACCTACACTGCCACGCTGTCTGAGGCTATGAAGTCTGGAACGACCATGAGTATCACGCTGAGCAATGATGCGACTGTCACGCTAAATGCGGATGGCACGACTTCTGTGCAGGGAGACTACACCGTCGATCAAAACGACAGTGACTCCGCAGGCTTGTCTGTGACGGCGCTATCGATAAATTCGCTTGTCGATCTTTCCGGTAACGCAGTATCAGATGATATTGATGTCGCCTCGATTGATAATTCGGCGAGTAATAAGGTTGATACAACGTCAGCGCGAGTGTTAATTTCGGAATTTGTGAACAGCACCGATGACTTGTATGTTGTGTTCAACGAAGAAGTTACGGATGCATCTATCGCAGATCTTCAGACCGCGTTGCGTGGACTCGAAGCGGTCGCTGATGATGCGGTGATTGAGACGGATGACAATATAACAACAAAAATTGCAGTAAGTGTCCCGGACGCGTTACCGTCAGATGGTGAATTAGACCTAATTTTTGACGTAACAGATTTGGCTGGCAATACTTTAACAATAGATATCTTGGATATCGCATAGCGGCGACCTGATCGGAGGAACTTTCTCATGGCATTAGACGAAAATATGGTTGATATCGACATCACTGAAATTAAGAATGACGCTGATGAAACGATTGGATTTGAAGCGAAATACCAATCAGAGGGTCGAGAATACGTAATTTCGTATGACGCAAATTTTAAAAAGACTGGTGAAGTTGTCACGAAGTTGTTCGATCTCCTGGAACTGACCTCCGTTCCGACATTTGGAGATGCGTGGAATTCTGTAAAAGATCAACTGACACATATTACCAATGGACATGAGTTGACTTTTGCAGAAATCAACGACAGCCAGTATGCCGTGTTGGGTAATAATAATGTTATCTTACTGCGCGTTGGAGTGTGGGAAGACTCCCATGAATGGACCAGTTGGGATGATATTAAGTACAGAAATGATGATGCGCAGTACAATTTTCACACGGAAAATTGGGAGCACCTAGCGAATTCTGGGGGAAGTAGTCGCTATATCGTCCGGGAAGGTGAGGAAGACATCCTGGACGAGGAGGGGTCAAACCTTGGCATTTCAACACAAGATCCAGATGGCATCACAACTGCGCTGGGCGATTATGCTGATCTGAGTGCGCAGTATTTGGGTACGGATGCTGAGGGATTTACCATCACTCGAGTGCAAACCCAAAGTAACAGTTGGTCAGGAAAGTCACATGAACTGCGTGGGGAAGGTTTTGAAGAGTGGACTGACAGCAACGAGCGTATCGAAATTTTCGGAGGTCTAGAGGGTCAGCCAGATGATTTGGTTGGATCCATTGAATTGCGTGAAGGTTTCTTAGTTGTTCGCGATGGAGATTGGAACACTGTCGCAAGGTTGTTGGATGGTGATGGCCTCACGATCGACAAAGTCGATGCAATTTATAATGGGTTCTCCAATGCTTGGGATGCCGTTTCACAATACATGCCCGAAGAGTTTCAGCCTGAAAGCTCGGATCTAAAGTTTTCAGTGGATGATTGGGGCAACGTCTTAGTCTTTGACGCAAATGGTGCGATGCTTGGGCGTGTGCACACATGGGAGCACACGAATTCCTGGACTGACTACATGGAAGGTTCTGAGTACACAAAGGCTCACACCTCCACCGGGTTCAACTTCAATGATGTGAACTGGAACAGTATCGGTTACTATCAAGCAAGTTCAAGCGAGTACACGCACAAGGATGGCGTTGAACTTGACGCATCGATCCCTGATGAGACGTCCACTCACGTTTCATATGCACTTCACAAGAGTGATGCATCAGTCGCGATGTGGGCGAATGTTGGTGGTAACCATTATTTGCCCAGGCTTTCAGGTAAAACGGTCGACTATGTTGAGGAAGCCTTAGAGATGACATGGTCAGATGTTGACCAAGTTAATGTGGGTGAGCGCCAACAAGTTTGGCTAGACAATGAATTCCGCGACGGTGAGCAGACTGGGACAGACACGCGGGTCGAATATTTCGAAGAGATACTTCACGACGGTGGAGGATCCCATTATGAGTTTCTGGGATCCGTTGAGTTGAGAGACGGTTTCATAGAAGTCCAAGATTCAGATTGGAACGTCGTAATAAAAGTTATCGACGCCACCCAGGCTAAGACGATTAACGAAATAGATGCTGAATATGCAGGATTTAAAGCCGCGTATGATAAAGTCTCTGACTTTCTGCCGAGAGAGTTACAAGACCAGGGTGTAAGGTTTACTGCGGACGACTGGAATATCTATGCGTTCAGTGCTGCGGGTGAATTACTTAGCAACATTGGGTTTTGGAATGGTGAACACACTTGGACAAGTTGGGACGGCACTGAATACAAGAACTTAGATACGCACTACAATTTTCATGATGCAAACTGGAAAAGTATCGCGAACGCGGGAAACCAAGAGCGTTACATAGTCGTTGATGGTGGCGATGATATTCTGGATGAGACGGGGGCGAATAGTGGCTATACTGTAAATAGCGAAAACCTTGTTCAGGCCGTATTGGTTGAACTTAATCCCGGCGTTTCCCAGTTCCTCGATTTGGATGTCGTTTCTCAAGTCCGCCTGAATACAAATTATTGGGAGGGACTGGACCATGACCTGCGCGAAGATGGATTTGAACCATGGTCTAATTCAGAGAAGCGGGTCGATCTTTTCAAGGCGGTTGGTGAAAATGGCCACATGGAGAGAATTGGTCAGGTAACGGAGCGCGACGGCTTCGTTGAAATTTACGACGAGAATTGGAACTCTTTGGCGCGCCTTGTAGACGGCCCAGGCCTGTCACTTGATGAAATTGAAGAAAGGTTCCCAGGTTTCACTGAGGCATGGGAAGCCGTAAAGACTTACATGCCGACGGAGTTCCAACCCGAGCTTGAGGAGCAGGCTCTGAAGTTTTCGATCGGCGAGTGGGAGAATGTGCTCGTATTTGACACAAATGGGCTATTGATTGGTCGTGTAGGCGTCTGGGAGCACACAAATACTTGGACAAATTACAATGACGGAGATCGCTATACAGTTGAAAACTCCAGCGTAAACTTTAATTTTAATGATGCAGATTGGAACAATATCGGTCGATATGAAGTTCAATCCAGACAATATACTGAGAAGAATGACGAACCTTTAGATGAGCCAATCCCAGATGAGACGCAGGTGTTCACGTCCTACGCGCTTTATAAAGAGAATGCGACAAATGCGGAGTGGGAAACTTTCAAGGCAAAGTTTGACTTACCAGCACTGACAGAAGAGCAGCAACAGCAATTAGGGTTCACGTGGGATGACGTTGGTCGCCTGTCTGTCGGAAAGACTGAAACGACTGGCGTGGCAAATCAATTCCGCGACGAAGAAGAGCTTTGGAGCGATACGCGCGTTGAATATTTCGAATCGTATGAGCAAGAGTGGGGCACGCATTATGAATTTTTTGGCTCCATGGAGATGCGGGCAGGCTTCATTGAAGTTCGTGACAGCAACTGGGATATCGTCATCAGAAAAATCGATATCAGTAGTGCGAGAACTTTGTCCGAAATTGCGGGGATGCATGATGGCTTCATGGAGGCTTGGACAAAGGTTGCAGAATACTTACCAGCCAGTCTGAAGGAAGCGGACGTCAGGTTTACGTCAGACGACTGGAATATATACGCCTTCAGCGCTGCGGGAGAGCTCGTTAGCAACATTAATTTCTGGTCAAATGAGCACACTTGGGAAGGCTGGGATGGCACTGAATACAGAAATGTCGACGCTCACTATAACTTCCATGACGCTGAGTGGAATAGCCTTGCAAACGCGGGCAGTTTTGAGCGTTACGCCAGTGACGACAGTTTCATAACGGAGTATCTGGACGAGACGGGTTCAAATAGTGGCTTCACGGCCTATGGCGCGGCTTTGGATACACTTCTTGACAAGATTGATGGTGCGGTATTTACAAAGTTACTGGTCGCAGAGGAAGATATCACGTCCGCGCGCATGCAGTCGAACATGTGGGAATCCCTGGATCATGATCTGCGCGACGAATGGTTTGAGCCATATGAAAATTCAAATGAACGGATCGAGCTATTCAAGACAATTACGGAGGGTGAATTCTCACACGAGGAATATGTCGGCTCGCTTGAAACTCGTGGTGGCTTTATCGAGGTTTACGATGATCAATGGGAAAAAGTTGGCCAAATTATGGTCGGTGATGGATTGACCATTGATCAAGTTGACGCAGAATACGCGGGCTTCAAGACTGCGTTTTCAAAAGTTATCGACGATTTACCCACCGAATTTGGGGGCACACTCAAGTTTGCCTTGGGCGACTGGGACTCGATCCTAATCTTTGATGACGCAAATGAAATGCTCAGCAGAGTTGACGTCTGGACTTGGAATGATCCACAGACGCGATATCGTAATGGCGAGGAATATACTCGCGTGTATGACTCAATTACCTTCAACTTCAACGATAGCAATTGGAATGATATCGCGCGCTTTGAGATGTTCTCGACGACTTACACCGAGAAGGAGGGCACTGCCCTAGACCCAGTGATTCTGAGCGAAACTGGTGAATTTAAGTCGGTTGCGATATTCAAAGATACATCCACGACGCAAGCATGGGGCCTATTTGAAGAAACATATGGCTTGCCTGACAACTTAAGCCAAGCACAATTGAATTTATTGTTTACCTGGGACCAAGTCGATCAAATCAGTGTCGGGACACGGACTGAGACAGAATTCGAGATCGAGGAATTTCATCAGGATGCTTCGGTGCGCGAGGAGGCGCGCGTCGAGTACTTTACAAAACATGAAGACGAATGGGGCAATTCTTGGTATGAATTCCTTGGCGTGATGGAGGTCAGGGATGGCTTCCTCGAAATTCGCGACAAGCACTGGGATACTGTCGCGCAGGTTGTGGACACGTCCAAACAAGAAGACTGGGATGACATCAAGGGCGATTTCATCAAGCTGGAAGAGAGCTGGGAGTACGTGAGTGATAAGTTGCCCACGGAAATACAGGATACCAACACGCTCAAATTCGCCCGTGGTGAGGACGAACTCTATGCGTTTGATGCCAATGGTACCATGTATGAAATCTATGTCGACAACGAGGTGCGTCCGTTTACTCGCAGTGGAATGGATGCGTTTGAGGAGAGATACTGGTACGACTTCCAGAAGGCGGAAGGTCCAAAGTTTGCCGACATTGGCGGTCGTGATTCATATGTCGTCGTGGAAGGCGTCGAGGTTCCGGAAGATCGTATTGCCGTCGATGAAAATGGAAATCCAATCAATGCGCCGATTACGATGAATGGGAAGCTCGTACAACTCGTTGAGCGCAGCTTTAATTCGTCTTCGGTTATTGAGAAGACTAGCGTTTCGGAAACGTATTGGGCGGAATTTGATCCTAATAATGAGTTCATTGACTTCACGCAGGTGGCAGAAATTGAATATGGAACTAACAGCTGGGAGGGACTTGTCAGCATTGCCCGTGATAACGCGTATTCTGACGAGCGCGTTAGGATTGAATACTACGCCCATGAGGATCACGGTGATTGGATTGAGCGCTACAGCCTGGGGTCGATAGAAAAGGATGGTTTCCTAGAGACAGTCTACGACGCGCAGTGGAATGTCGTCGACCAACAATTGGCCGAGGGAGTGGATGGCATACCGCTCACGACACTGATTGATACTCAAGCCTCTTACATGCGCGAGGCCTTCGATTACCATGAGAATGAAATTGCATCGTTCATCCCGAACTTGAGTGCAATCTTAGTGACACCGACGGAGTCAGATGCAGACGGAATGATCATTAAAGCCGCACTGACAGATGTCACGACGGATGAAATTGTAGGTCAGCTTGACTATGATGAATGGGAAAACAGCAACAATTGGGGCTGGAATGTTCACATCCAAGGTGTTCGTGGAGAAGATCTCATTGAATTATTTGAAGTGAGTGGGCACAACGTCAAGGATGCGGATGGTTATATGTCTGATACCGCTGAAGGTGTAGGATTTGCCACCTTCCGATATATCTCTGATATGACTGATCAAGAGTTTGCAGCCTTCAAGGAAAAATATTCCGTGATGGAAAATGTCGAAGGGTTTAGTTTCGACAAAGTCCTCAAAATAAAGGAACGTGACGAAATTCGGAATTATGACGAGGGCGCAGATAATTACAGATATCAATCTGATGTGACCTTCATCGAAGACCTTGGAGATGGGAATTCGAGCTGGGATTACTATCAATTGCGAGACAGAGGTGGACTAATCACGGTAGAGGACAGGTCTACCGATAAAATTGTTTACACAGATATGGAAGGAATAGAGTTCGTAGACCCGAGCCAGGACGACCTCACGAAATTCAACGCAATGGTGGATGAGACTGACATTCTCGAAACCGTGATGGATAGTTATTCGCTGAAGGCTGTGTCTGGTAATCTCGACAGCATGGTGTTGCAAAGTAATCAGAGCCAAGAAAAATTGGCGCTTGTCCGTGACTATGATGGCTATTATGGGTTCCACGATCCGGAGACTAATGAATTTATTGCCTGGATATGGAGCGAAGAAATTGAAGGCATCAACTACACTGGATATGGGTTTGACATTGAGGACCTCTCTCAGGGTATGAGTGCCGATAACAAGACAAAAATTAAAACCTTCTTGGAAGACAATCTGGCGCCTTCGAATACTGACTACGCAGTAGAAGACATTGATGAGCATCGACTGGTCGTGAGACAAGCAAAGGACGGCGACGAAGTCGTGCAAAGTTTGGCCTACGTGCAGCACTTTGACGCTGACAATACAACTTTGGGGTCGACGGGAGTTGATCTGAAGAACGGCACATTTGCGCAGTGGTATGACCGGCCAATGGCTATTGATGGCGAAAGCGCGACGCCCACATCCATCACGGGTGCTGAGATTGCAAATATTGCCGCCTCAATCAGTGAGATCCTTAATGCAATTATTTACGAAACCGACATCGGGACGCTCGAAGGACTAGACGCGGGCACAGTCATTGAACCTCTTCCTGGGGAAAACGGCGGAGACATTGGCCTGGATGAAGGATATGATTTCCGCATCACGGTAAATGCAGACAATTTGCTGCGGTTAGAAGATTACACAAACTTAGTCGATGAGGTTACTGTCGATGGGTTGGGTGTAATTATGTCCTCGTCAACTGCAGAGGACTGGGATCCCGTCTTTGGAATTGATCCGGAGACGGTCGACATACTGGTCGACTTCGCGACACTGTTCACCGATAACGTAGTGGACGGTTTGGATCTGGCGACTGCCATTATGAATTGGCCGTCTCTGATACCTGAGTTAGCGGCTGTTGCTTCTGGTGGCGGTGACTATGGCGTTGACATTGGAGCAATGACATTTGACTTTATGGGCATGCTCGACCTTTATGGTGACATTGGTACTGGTGATCCAAATGCGACGGATAACCCATCTTCGGCGTCCGACCCAATGATGGACTTTATTGTCGGTTGGGAAATTGACTCCATGGAGGCCTTCAAGGCGCTTGATGCTTCAAGTATGGTGGAGGTTGACATGCGCACCCACCTTGAAATTATGTCAGATGGAGAGCAATCCGGCGACACCGGATCCGACAGCGGCGAAATGGCGGGCTTTGAGCCAGTCATTACGTATCTCGAAGACGTAAATGCCAGTGCCTTGATCGAAATTCATAGTATGGTGGAACTGGATGAAGCTGAAATTGACGAGATACTAGACATCGTAATGTTCGACGCCACCGCGACCTACGCCGATATCCTTGATATCGCTTAATAGCGGATCTGATGAGGAAGTACTATTGGACTTAGAAAAACTGAAAGAAAAACAGAAATTGGAACTGGCCTCCTTGGAGGCCAGATACTCCAATCAACTCAGGGCGGTGGAGCAACAGCGCCAAAGTGAACTCAGGGCTCTTGAGGAAAGACAAAAGAGAGAATTGTCGGCATTTTCCGCATTGGCTGAGCGACCAACAAATAGTTAAGCCCCCTAAGTTTAATCAATCAAACCCTGAATTCAGAGTGCCGACGGTGACTTGGTATTGACTTGCACAGTGCTCTGCAGCTATCGAAGTTATAGATGCTATGATTTGTTTTAGAAATAAGTTATTACAGCGTCTATATTAACATGTATTATAATTGCTCAGTCTGATTCTGGTGGGTGTAGTGTTTTGTCCTTACGTTTATTATTTTCTTCGGTCGCAATGTCTATCCTTACAGGATGTGCTCCAGTAGCTGAGTTTAAATTCAAAGATTTTTTTTATAAAAACCCCTCCGCTCCAATTCAATCTGCTGAGCCGCTGACGCCTGAGCCGGTAGTCGGCATCGCGCGGGTAAAGGTAGATCCGAGACTAGAGAAAATTTTGCAATCTCCTGTTTTGGTTGCGAGCAAGCAAAATATTCTTGCATCAAAGACTGCGATTGATGTTGTAAACTCTCAACGGGCCGCATTAGTGACCGGAAATTCGAATATTGGTCCTCGAATTAGTGATGAAAGCAACGCCGACCTGGAAGCTACCGTGGGCGTTTCGGTAAATAAAATATGGGACGATGGGGGAGCTTTAAACGCATTGGAGGAGGCAGCTGAACTTAATCTGCTGATTTCTGAAAGCCTGTACCTACAAAGTATCAATAGTCAATTAATGCAGGTTTTGCGCGCGGAGCAAGCTCTCAAAAACTTTGCTGAAGTTAGAAAAATTTATGACGAACAAATCGCGATATATAAAGAAAGCCGACCGCTATTGGACGCCGCCGTAAAGGCAAACGTAATAACAAAAACTGAAGTTCTCAAACTTGAGCAATTGAAGCTTCGTGGTGAGGAACAGTTTTTGATTGCGCAAACTGGAGCGGATGCTGCGAAGATTGTCAGGACAAAATTCCAGCTTCTAGACACTGACAAACTTTTTAAGACTTACCACACCCGCTGGAGTTCCTCCGGTCAAAATCTTGAACAATTAAATTTGCCCAGGCTTGATATTCTTTCTGCGCAAGCCCGTCTGATTGATAAGGACATCAAGGGTATTCAAGCGACGTTTAAGCCTCGGGTTCTCATGACCGGCTCTGCGACAGCAATCGGAGATGATTTAGATAATCCTGTGGGTTTTTTTGGATTTAATATAACGCTTCCAATACGTGACGGTGGGAAGCGTGAATTAGAAATCAAACAAAAAGGAGAACAAAAAGTTGCTTTAGACCTTCAATTAGAGGAGGCAAAACTTGCGAACGTCTTGGCGTTTAAGACGCTGCAAAACTCTAACACTTTGTATGTAGGCCGCGTGAATCTATTAGACACTCAGATTGAAAATTCTTCAAACATAGTTGATGACTTGGAGCTAAGATTGCGCGCAGGTACGGTATCCGTTGCGGAACTTGCTACAGAGAAGATGACTTATTTTGACTTAAGAAATCAGAAAATTTCTCTTGAAAATCAATTAATTAATGAAATTCTTAATTTTTATGAAACAATTGAATTTGCGTGTGACTTGGTTAATCTCTGCACAGATATCGAAGCACTAATCCAGGTTGACTGAAATGAACAAAATCGCGAGCAGCGCAGAGATTTTCGAATTAGCAAATACTCAAAATTACACAAGCAAAAGCCTATTGTTGAAGGCTGCGTTTTCGGCGCACAATCGTCACGTTTCAGCAGGGTCAATTAAAGAGTCTATAAATTCTAAGCAAGATATTTCATCTATGGCAGCCATCTCTGAACTAGTTGGTGAACTTGGTTTCGAAGCTACTGCGGTCAAAGTCTCGAAAAAAACGGAACTTGAGGTACTTGAGAATATCGTTTGCCTATTTGACGGTGGTGGTCTGGGTCTCTTAACGGTTACCAAAAATGATAGGCTCGTTATATCTTTCAATGGTCGCCGCGGGAAAAACCTAACAAAAGCGGAACTGCTAGATCTAAAAAAAGTACAATATTTTATCATTACTCCGAAATTCGAGACAAATAAGAATGTAAAAGATCGTATACGATTACTTAATCCGTTTTCCAGTATGGGCGGTTTGAATTTTTTTTGGATAGCACTTGCCACTGCGACTTCCAACATTTTGGGTTTAGCTACTTCGATTTTTATAATGGTAGTCTACGATCGTGTTCTGCCCAACCAAGCTGATCAATCTCTATATGCGCTCGCCGCTGGTGTTGGTCTTGCAATAATATTTGACCAGATTTTTAAGGCAGCTCGAGGGTCAATTATTGAGCAGAGTGCAGTTTATAAAGACAAAAGGTCGAATGACGATATTTTTGAACAATTCGTTGAGACTAAGACTGATCTGACGAAGCGCTCAATAGGTTCTCTATCTACGATCACCAGAGATTATGAGACCTACAAAGAGTTTGTGTCGTCAGCGGGTCTTGCCTTGTTCATTGACTTACCCTTTATTTTTATTTTTATTTTTGTGATCTACTATATCGGCGATCAACTATATTTAGTGCCACTAATCGCTGTTCCACTTGTAATCGTTGGAATTTTTATTGTTCAACCATTTTTACTAAGAAGCTCGAAGCGCGTCTCTCAAGTTAACCAGAGCCGGCAAGGTCTGCTTGTGGAAATATTAATTGGATTGGACGCTTTGCGTGTGAATGGAGCATACGCACTTCTAAGACGAAAATTTAACGCCCAAGCCGATAATTTTTCGTTGGCTGCAAATCGAGCGAAGAAATTAAGCCAAGTTAGTGGAAATTATGTAAATGTAATTCAGCAGCTTGCGCAAATCGCGATAATTGTGTTTGGATTTCATCTATTTGTTAATCAGCAAATATCGATGGGTGCAATCATTGCGACAATGATTTTATCGGGAAAAACGTTGGCGCCGTTGGCTAAAATTGCCCAAACTCTAGGACGTGCAAACAGCGCGTACGTTGCTCGAAAAAACTTGATTGAATTCTTCTCTCAAAAACGTAGGGAGCGATTTTCAAACACCGGCCTACAGCAAGTCTCAAAAGAAACTGTTTTAGATGTAACGAATGTGTCAATAAAATTATCACCAGAGAGTAAACCAATTTTCAACAATCTTACTTTCAAGGTTAAAGAAGGCGAAAAGATTGCAATAATTGGCAAGTCGGGTGCAGGAAAAACGACATTGCTAAGGGCCCTCTGTGGTTTGATTGAAGCCGAGACCGGCACCATTCAAGTACACGGGGATCAAGTGAGTTCGATACCAAGAGACGAGATATGCAAGTCTATTGGAGTTGTTCTGCAAGAAAGCTGGTTATTCTCAGGTACTTTGAGAGAAAATTTAACTTTTGGGTATGATGAGTATTCTGATGAAGAATTAGCTTTCGCTCTTGACGCTGCTGGAGCACATTTTTTAGGCGAAAATTCTCAAGAAATGTTAGAGTTTCCGATTTTAGATCGTGGTTCGAACTTATCTGGTGGACAAAAACAAGTCATTTGTACGGCTCGTGCGCTTCTTCAAAAGCCTTCGGTTTTACTCCTAGACGAAGCGACGAGTGCGTTAGATGCTCAAATGGAAATGGCTTTTTTAAAGTATCTAAGCAAAAATGAACTGAATCAAACCATCTTAGCCGTCACACACAAGCCCAATGTAATTGGAATTTGTGACAGGGTAATGATTGTAGATGCAGGGCAGATTACCTGGGACGGTTCTTTATCTGATTACAGAGCGCTATTGGAGAAGAGAAAGAACCAGATTCTCGCGGCGAAGCAGGAAAAAAATGAGTAAATTTACAAACCAATTTATGATTTTCATTTTAGTAGCGCTTCTTGCTGCAGGATATTACTGGTCCAAAGAGACTTCTCTAGATCTTATTACACGTGGCCAGGGGAGACTTGTTGCGGAAGGTCAAAATAAACTGGTCCAGTCGCCTGAAGGAGGCGTGATAAGTGGCATATTCGTTGACGTAGGCGACGTAGTCAAGAATGGTCAAATCATTGCTATGATAAGCTCAACCGCTGCCGAGGGTTCGTTAGATGAAATTTATTCAAAGAAGAATAGTTTAGAAGCCAAGTTGGCAAGGTTAGATGCTGAACTACAGGGCAGTAATAGGAAATCGCTTCAAAGCAAATTAAAGAAATTTGATGGCAATGTGCAAGAAAGTCAATTGGCGCTATTCTTGGCTAATCGCTCTAATCTAAGTACACGATTATACTCGATTGAGAGCGAAAAATACCAGATAGAGAAAAGTCTTTTGACGATCGAAAAAGAGCTTCAAGGCGCTCAAGATTTAATGGCCTTATTGGAAGACGAGAAGACCGAACTTCTGCCATTGATAGAGGTTGGAGCTCTGGGCGCCTCAGAAAAATTCAGATTAAAACGAGATGAATCAAGGCTCACAGCTGAAATACAAGTACTGGAGGCAAAATTAGCACAAACGCAGGCTGGTAACTTAAAATTAGATGCAGAGATACAAGCGCTGAGATCGAGTTATGAAAGAGATATTTTTGATGATAGGGCAAAGTCGATTAATGAATTGGCAGAGATAAATGCGCGTATTCCTCTTTTAGAGGAAAAGCTTAAACAAACAGAAATCATTTCACCCTCGGATGGCGTTGTGAACAGTTTGCCAGTTTCCGAGAAGAACAGTGTAATCGGAACAGGCGATTTGATTGCTGAAATCGTTCCTTCGACTGATACATTAATCGTTGAAGCGTATATTGACCCAAAAGATATCGCTAAAATAGAAGTGGGGCAGGCATCGCGCATCAGCTTAACTGCCTACGACGCGGCAAAATATGGCTATATCACTGGAGAGTTGATGAAAGTATCGGCAGACGCCGTCTTTAGGGAAGAACAGAAGTCTTACATGTACGCTATTGAAGTCGCGCTGCTAGATGATTTATATGGCAGTGACGGAGAAACGGTGCCGCTCAATCCTGGCATGATCGCCCAGGTCGACATCATCCGAGGCAGCCAAAGCGTTTTAGAATACTTCTGGCAACCCATAGCAAAGCTTAAAGACGACGCCTTTCGACAGTGATTTACATTAATATATTTCTAATGTGATGATTACTTCAGTTTGCGGAAATAGCAACATCGGAGGCAAGTGCTCTAAGCGGTAGAATCCGTTCTAAAACACGATTGAAAGACACGATTGGCTGCTCGGCAGATTAGAACTTCGCCGAGGCGTTTCATACAGAGGTTAAAAGACTTCAAACAAGTAAAGCGTCAAATAAGACTAAGGTTCAAAAAGACTTGCTGAAGGTGGAAACTGGCATAAAACGCTGTGTTGATCTTCTTTTGCACTCAGATACAGCCATGGAAAGCATACGCAATACTCTTGAAGAGCTAGAGGTACAAAAACGAACACTTACCCGAGAGCTATCGCTGCAAACAGAAGAAGATAAGATCGTACTTCATCCTAATATTAGTGAGCTCTTTTCGCGTAAAGTTGGGGATCTAAAGAGCCTTCTGCAGAATGACGTCACCAAACATCAAGCTACTGAGGTGATCCGATCGCTAATTGAGATGATCGTGGTCTCGCCAACAGGCCAGCGTGGCAAAAGCGGTGTGGTTTTACACGGCGCTCTGGCATCCATACTCACATACGCAACCGCGCCGGCTCAAAGCGGCGCAGTTACTTGCGGTATTGGTAGGGTCTTGTTGGTTGCGGGAGTAGGATTTGAACCTACGACCTTCAGGTTATGAGCCTGACGAGCTACCGGGCTGCTCCATCCCGCGCCAAGTTCCTGTTAGCTAGACCCTCGCCACGCAAACCACAAGGGGTAAATCGTAGATTTTTACCTCTCAAATCAATTTTCCGCAAAGAGCTGCGCAGAGCGTTTTGAGCATGTCGCAGACTCAAACTCAAACAGTGTGGATCTGAAAATCCGCACCGTCCAGTATGTCGCTAATCATAGTGGAGACGCGCGGTGATGTCTTTCGGACCAAGCCGCTGGCGATAAACGCATAAAATACAGGGCCTATATTTTCCAACTCCCACCGCATTGCAATGCTTTTGATATATACCGCGTAGTTTTGTCGTTTCAGTAGGGATAATTTTGAGCGTTTTTGCTCAAATTGTGCAGTCAAACGCTCTATTGGCAGCCTCCAAAGCAGCGGCCGTGCACTGCGCCAACACTGGCGCAAAATAAGTTGTGAAAGAAAGGTGAATAAATGACCTGCCAATGCAATTTAAACAGGTAACTTAAGCGCATTCGCACAAATTTGTATACTATAGCGCAATTACATTAGCCGAAAGCTTCCTTTAGCGGTGTCAGTGTAGCGCGCAATGAGGCAAAGGCGGGTGAGACGAAATAGGCAAGGCCACGCCATATGGCACCGGCCTCACTACGTGATCCTGACGTCATCACCTGCTGCAGCCCCTTTTGGAAGGGGATAAGAACATACAGTTCCCACACCGGAGTGGATGAGGCCAGCCTTGCCTGCCAAACCCTCCGCAAACTGGGATAGAACGTGTCTGTGGCCACCCTCACCCTCACCTACGCCCGCCGCAGGCGCGTTCACCCTTTTCGCTCCAATTTTTCATCGACATTTTCAGCCCAATCGCACAACACTAGTCCAGTAAAAGCGAAACGGAGCCTCTATGTCAGATCATGGTTATGAAGCCGGGCGGCTGAACTTGCCTTTTGTTGGAATTTCCACCTTTGGCAAACGCCCCTATGTCGCAGATTGGGATG
>Ga0213868_10002491_pt1 | contig 17637 bp, 17 predicted proteins | sample PICome_9_FD_160087 | JGI IMG/M metagenome (GOLD analysis project Ga0213868, IMG submission 160087) | Coastal seawater microbial communities near Pivers Island, North Carolina, United States - PICO127 | ecosystem: Environmental > Aquatic > Marine > Coastal | place: USA: North Carolina...
TTGAAGGTTACTGAAACTAAACTGCTGATTGAAGTCAGGCAATTCCACAGCTGAGACCGGCGATGGCGGCTGCGTTACAAAGGTGCCAGCACCCACCGAGCGCTCTAGCAGGCCTTCGTTCGCCAACTCCTGCACCGCTCGGCGCGCCGTCATGCGGCTAACCGAGAACGCCTCTGAGAGCTGAGTTTCCGAAGGAATACGCTCGCCGACCTGCCACAGACCAGATGCAAGCTGGGCTTTGAGGTGACTTTTGATTTGCGCATATCGAGGCAATACATCTCTAACTCGACTCATAAAATACCACCAACATATGTCTATACGAATAATCGGGCTATACCAATAATGGGTAGGCATTCTCTACTGACTGATTTAAGAGCTACAGCCTATCGGCTTATAATATAGGGTAATCAAGAGAATGTAACCAGAACAATTTATTCTGAGTAGCTTATACAATATGTCTATACAACCATAAAGCAAAAACGTCTAAGACTTTATTAAGGCGAGCTTGTGCTGGCGGGAAAGCTTTTTGATTTGCGCCTCGCGAATGCTGGCGCTGCTGCGGTCATGCCCACCCTCGACAAAGACAACCTCTTCTGGACTGCGCCCACGAAAGTATTTGGCTCCGGCGCGCCCATTGAGATGCTCGTTAAAACGTCGCTCAACGTCAGTGGTAATGCCCGTGTAAATCGACTGATCTGTGGCCCGAATAAGATAGACAAACCACTGGTTCATGCGCTGGCTGCAATATCGGCGACTAGAAAGCCATGGCAGAACTGGCAGCGATACTGGGCTCGTCGCTGGAGAATTTTTTTGTGTCGCAGGCTGGTTAGCTGGTGTGTTCTGCAGCCACACTTATAGGCGAAAACGGCGTATTGCCGTACCGGAATGCCGGTTAGATCATAGCTCCCGGTGGCCTTGGGCTCGGCACCCAGATCCACCATCACCGACTTCCACTCAACACCATGAGGTTTGACCCGCCGCAAGCCATAGAGACAATCCACCACATAGTGGGCGACCTCGTGGGTTACGGTGTCAGTGAGGCTGTCTTCAAAATATTTCGCAAACAGCCAAGGGTTGTAACGAATGCGTCGATTGCGACCCTTCACTTGATACATGCCGGCGCATTTACCCTTAAGATCAAAATGCACGGTTATGGCATCGAATCGGCGGCCATAGAGTTGCGAGGCCTTTTCAACACAGTGTTTGGTGGCCGCCTCGACTTGGCGCATTTGAAATTCAGAGATTGGCTCAATCATGAGGCTCAGTATACGTGGAGCGAGCCTGTTACAATACGTGAAATTTCCGGCACAGCTAATAAATGAATATTGATTTCCACTGTCATACCACTGCATCCGACGGCACCCTAGATCCAGCCGCGCTAATTGATCTCGCTCGTGAGCGTGAAATAGATATGCTCTCGATTACCGACCACGACACTCTGGCGGCTTATCAGATATTGGCTGATATGGAGACTGGACTGCGGATTATTCCCGGAATTGAATTATCCAGCCAATGGAACCGCCGCGGAGTACATATAGTGGGGCTCAATGTAGATACCCATAGCAACTCCATAGTCGAAGCAGTGACAAAGCAATCTCAGGCGCGCGAGGGGCGAGGGGAAATCATTGCCGAAAGGCTCGCACGGCTGGGCTTTGCTGACTGCCTTGAGGGAGCAAAGTCATTTTCCAGTGGCCCTCAAGTTGGGCGACCACACTTTGCCCAGCATCTGGTGGCGATTGGCGCCGTTAGTAACATCCAGCAGGCGTTTAAACGCTATCTGGGTGCAGGCAAGGTTGGCGACGTTAAAGATCAATGGGCCGATCCCAAGACAGTGATTAACTGGATCCGCGATGCCGGCGGGGTGGCAGTGCTGGCTCACCCGACCAAATACAAATTAACTCGCTCTAAATTAATTGAACTGATCACTGATTTTAAGGCGGCAGGAGGCGAGGCAATGGAAGTTATTTCTGGTGCTCAGGTGCCGTCACTAACCCGCGATATGGCGCGTCTTTGTCGCGAAAGCGGATTGGAAGCCTCCTGTGGATCAGACTTTCACAGCCCCGACCAACCCTGGGCATCACTTGGCCATGTTGCACCGCTACCAGAAGATTGCGTGCCAGTCTGGCACCGCTGGCAGTGACTCTATCGGCCGCGACTTAAGAGCCGAATTACCCGCCGCACTGCAGTGTTAGCTCAAGCTGAAATTCCTGTGTATACTGCGCGCCGCAGAGGCTTTTGAACAGAGTGCTCAAGGCGCCAACCAGTTACCTCGGTTAGCCTTCATAATAATTTTACCAATGGAAAATACGACGTGAATATTTTTATATTTGTCAGTGAGCAGTGGCTTCTTATTTCATTGTTGCTCGCATTAATCGGTGTGTTTTTATTCACCGAACAGAGCAAAAGCGGCAAGACCCTTGGCACAGCTGAGCTGGTTCGCTTAATGAATAACGACCAGGCCGTGGTAGTGGATGTGCGGACCACAGCGGAGTTTGAAAGCGGCCATATCCATGGCTCGCGCAATATCCCCCACACCAAGCTCGCCAGCCGTATTGGTGAACTGGAAAAGTCACGCGGCAAGACTATTGTGGTGGTTGATAAGATCGGCCAACACTCCGGTGGCGCCGGCAAATTGCTGACTAAAGACAACTACGATGCTCGACGCCTTAGCGGCGGCATCAGCGAGTGGCAGGGCGCAGGCCTTCCTCTTGTAACAGGTAAGTAATTGGACGCCTGATCTCTCTCGTCGCCATTCGATGGCGCTACTCAAGGAATTTACATGTCTCACGTTGTACTATTTGGCACTCGATTTTGCCCTTTCTGCACTGCCGCAAGACGGTTACTCACCGCCAAGGGCATAGATTACCAAGATATTTCGATCGACAACAATACCGAACTACGGGGTAAACTGATCGCCAAGAGCGGACGCAACACAGTGCCACAGATTTGGTTTGGCACTCAGCATATTGGTGGCTTCGATGAATTGCGTGACTTAGAGCGCCAGGGCACTTTTGATGCTGTGCTCCAGGCCGGGGTTGAAAGCGGCGAAACAGTCTCCATATAAGAAGCTAACATAATAAAATTATTACTTTTAAGGGTTCAATCATGACTGACGAAACGACCACTGCCCCAGAAGCAGCCAGCGAAGAACAAGCACCGGCACCCAAGTTTGCCGTGCAGCGCATCTATGTAAAAGACCTCTCATTTGAGACTCCCCAAGGCGCAGAAGCTTTTCAGAAGCAGTGGACTCCGAAGGTGAATCAGGATCTGAGCACCAAGACCAATAAGATTGCCGAGGGCGTTTATGAAGTCGCTCTGCGTATTACAGTAACGGTCAAGGACGAAGAAGAAACTATTTACCTGATTGAGGTAGACCAAGCTGGCCTATTTACAGTGGAAGGTTTGGAAGGTGGTCAACTGGCTCAAGTGCTTAATGTTACTTGCCCAAGTATGTTACTACCCTATGCTCGCGAGACCATCGACAGTACGTTGACCAAAGGCTCATTTCCTCCGCTGATGATCCCACCGATTAATTTTGAAGCGCTATTTGCCTCTGCAGTTCAGCAGGCAGCAGCCAAGCAAGAGGCGGCCGCGGCGCCAGAGAGCAGCACTCACTGATTAGCAGTTAATCGCTGACCAATAAAAACCCCGCCTTGTTCAAGAGCGGGGTTTTTTATTGCCTGGAGCTTTTGCTACTGGATATCTTGCCTGTGGATTTTAATGCACTAGAGCGCCTGGTTCTCCATTTGATATTCCTGCAATTTTCGGGTCAATGTGTTGCGACCCCAGCCCAACAATTCAGCGGCATCTTTTTTCCGGCCACTGGTATGAGCCAGCGCAGTTTCAATCATGGTGCGCTCAAAATCCGGTACCGCCTGAGAGAGAATATCTCGACGTCCCGACTTGAGTTCACGCTCACTCCAGCGGCGCAGCATCTGCTGCCAGTCACCCTGCACACGCAGCTCGCCAGCCGCATCTTCAGCCTTTAGCTCTGGAGGCAAATCCGTCAGCAACACCTCGCGGCCTGCGGCCATCACGGTGAGCCAGCGGCATATATTTTCCAGCTGACGAACATTGCCGGGCCATTCCATAGCGCAGAAAAAATCTTCCGCCTCCCGAGACAGCGACTTGGGCTCCATCTCCAGCTCTTTAGCGGCGCGATGGAAAAAGTGCGTCATCAGCTGAGGGATATCTTCACGGCGATCCGTGAGCTTGGGTAGGTGGACGCGAATAACGTTAATGCGATGATAGAGGTCTTCGCGAAAGCGATTACTCTCCACCAGTTCTTCTAAATTTTGATGGGTTGCCGCAATAATCCGCACATCCACCTTCACCGAGGTGTGGCCGCCGACTCGATAGAATTCGCCATCTGCCAACACTCGCAATAGACGAGTCTGCGCCTCGGGAGGCATATCGCCTATTTCATCGAGAAATAAGGTGCCGCCATTGGCCTGCTCGAAGCGTCCTTCGCGGCGCTGGGCAGCACCGGTAAAAGCGCCTTTCTCATGACCAAACAGCTCTGACTCAATCAGGTCATGGGGAATAGCGGCCATATTCAGGGCGATAAATTTAGAGTTCCGACGCGGACTGTGCTTATGCAACGCATGAGCTACAAGCTCCTTACCCGTTCCCGATTCGCCGTTAATCAAGACGGTGATATTGGAATTGGAGAGTCGACCAATGGCACGAAATACTTCCTGCATGGCCGGTGCTTCACCAATAATTTCTTGGGAAGGTGGCGCGTCACGAGGCAGGTCTTGAGGTTTTTGTTCCCGGGCAAAGGTGACACCGCGACGGGCTACATCGACCAACTCGTCGAGATCAAAAGGCTTTGGCAGATATTCAAAGGCGCCACCCTGATAGGCCGCGACGGCGCTATCAAGATCCGAGTGTGCAGTAGTAATAATCACTGGGATATTGGGCCGCGTGGAGTGGATCTGTTTAAGCAGTTCGAGTCCGTCAATGCCAGGCATGCGAATGTCGGAAATAATAATTTCTGGCAGCGATGACTGGAGTGCCAGCAACAGATCGTCGCCATTTTCAAAGCTGCGCACTTCGATGCCTTCGCGAGAAATTGCCTTCTCCATTACCCAGCGCAGCGAGCGGTCGTCTTCGGCTATCCAAATTTCAGATGTGCTGTTCATGCTATGCCTTTATCGGTAAATAGATCGAGAAACGGGTGCTGCCCGGCTCTGAGTCGCATTCAATAATGCCCTGATGAACATTGATCGCAGACTGGGCAATGGTTAAACCCAACCCGGTGCCCTCGCTGCGACCACTGATCATGGGAAAGAAAATTCGTTCTTTAATATCTTCACAAATACCCGGCCCGGTATCCATAATGTCGAGGCGGCACAGGACCTTGTGATGCTGGCCGGCAATAGTGAAATTGCGTTGAATTCTGGTTTTTAGGGTTAAGCGCCGCTGGGGGGAATCTGATTCAAGCATTGCCTGCATAGCGTTGCGTGCAACATTTAGCACTGCCTGAATAAGCTGTTCGCGATCACCTGACAGATCCGGAATGCTGGGGTCGTAATCACGCGCGACAAGCAGCCCGCCCTGTACTTCTACTTCGATTAATGTGGCGACGTGCTCGGCCACCTCATGAATATTGATCGGGGCAAATCTAGGCAACTGACTGGGACCCAACAGCCTATCGACAAGGTTTCTCAGGCGATCGGTTTCGGTGGTAATAATCTGACAGAGCTCAGCGGTCTCGCTATCGATTTTACTGCTAGAGATTTCCTGGGCTAACAACTGAGCCGCTCCGCGGATACCGCCCAGGGGATTTTTAATTTCGTGGGCTAAACCGCGAATTAGACTTCTCGAGGTATCGTGAACCGAGAGCAATGCCTCCTCGCGGTTAATCCGCAGAATACGGTCTATCGGCTGCATCTCCATCAGCACCCACCGGTCTGAGCCAATACTTATAGGCGTCACGGTGTAATCCACCTGAGAGGATTCAACCCCCAAACCACGGAGAAATTCATGGCGTATTGTCAGAGCCCGCCCAAACTCAAGCGCCTCACGCAAGGTCTGGCGTGCGGTTTCATCATCATCAAACAGATCACTCACCGCGGAACCACGCAGACGCGCGCTGCCGGCCTGAAGCAGAGACTCCGCGGCAGGGTTTATATAATCGATCAATAGGCTCTGATCAATCAACAACACGGCAGTGTTGAGATTATCCAGCAGCAATCTATGTAGTTGATCTGAGGTCATAAGTTCCTAGTCGAATCGAGCATGAATACTGAAGAGACTACTGAGCCCCTTCAGTCTGTCTTGCAATAAGCAAGCCAAAAGCCAATCGTAATGAATCTTCGCAAGCGACCGCTATAGGCGGGTCGGGGACGATAGACTGAGCCAAGTATAGTTCAGCCCAGGGAATAGCGCACCATTATGGTGCAGGTAGATTTTAAACGGGGTTAATTGCGCTTGAAATGACGCTGCACATGCACCGTGACGGACTCAGTAATGGCCAATACTGCGCCCTGAGATGAGAGCACACGAGCTGATATACGGTGGGATCCGCGCTCCAGTCCGCCAATAGAAAGCGAGCTTGCCGGGATGGCGCTGCCATAAGCGGAGCCATCGACATAAAACTGCACTAGGTGATCCGCCTCAAGCGGCGGTGTCAGGGCTACTTGAACCATGAGGCTGGGCTCGTCGAAGTGCACTAGAGAGCCGTCCAAGGGCGCGGCCAGTGCGGCTGATGAGTAACCTGTAAAGGCCATAACCGGCTCTGCATCTGCAGATTCTGGGGATCTTGTGGCCTCTGAATTTGGAGCGGGACGTGGAGCTGGGCTAGAGATCGGATTAATAGCAGGCAAGAGCACCTCATCCATAACAGTTTCAGCTGGGGGCGCATCTGTGTAAGTGATATTGCCCTGATCATCGACAACCTTATAAACACCGGAAGCCATTGCTGAGGCTACAGCCAGAGTAATGGGGAGAGTGGAGAGAATTGCTGCACAAGAGGATAGAAGTGACTTCATTGATCCGGCCTGTAAGTCTGTTAATTAACCGTGACTGGCACAGATGCCAGGGTACGCTATTTAAAGACTAGACCTATTTTGAGCAAAGAAAAAGCCCGCCATTGAGACAATGGCGGGCTTTTCAGGTCTTGCTAGGAGTAAAAATGTATTCGGCTATTTATACGCTGTAGTACATATCAAACTCAACCGGGTGAGTGGTGTGCTCAACGCGGTAAACTTCTTCCATCTTCAACTCAATGTAGGCGTCGATCATTTCGTCGGTGAATACACCACCAGCAGTCAGATACTCACGGTCAGCATTAAGCTCGTCCAGCGCTTCGCGCAGGCTGCCAGCAACCTGTGGGATAGCGGCGGCTTCTTCAGCAGGCAGATCATAGAGATCTTTGTCCGCTGCATCGCCAGGGTGCATCTTGTGCTTAATACCGTCCAGACCCGCCATCAGCATTGAAGCAAACATTAGGTATGGGTTGGCAGTTGGATCACCAAAGCGTACTTCTACACGCTTGCCACGTGGGCTAGCAACGTAGGGAATACGGATTGAAGCAGAACGGTTACGGGCTGAGTAAGCCAGCATTACCGGTGCTTCAAAGCCTGGGATCAAGCGCTTGTAGGAGTTAGTCGAAGCGTTGGCAAAAGCATTCAGCGACTTGGCGTGCTTGATGATGCCGCCAATGTAGTACAGAGCAGTTTCGCTCAGGCCAGCATAGGCATCGCCAGCAAACTGGTTGACGCCGTCTTTAGCGAAAGACATGTGAACGTGCATGCCAGAACCGTTGTCACCAACAATTGGCTTAGGCATAAAGGTCGCTGTCTTGCCATAGGCGTGAGCAACGTTGTGCACGCAGTACTTAAGAATCTGAACCTGGTCAGCTTTAGCAACCAATGTATCAAAGCGAACACCAATCTCACACTGACCAGCAGTGCCTACTTCGTGGTGATGTACTTCAATATCTAGACCCATCTGCTCCATGGCATTACACATGGCAGCACGCAGATCGTGCAGGCTATCAACTGGTGGTACTGGGAAGTAACCGCCCTTAACACCAGGGCGGTGGCCCATGTTGCCATCAGCGAAATCACTACCTGAAGACCAAGCTGCTTCGTCAGAATTAATCTTGTAGAAAGCGCCGCTCATGTCGACACCCCACTTGATATCGTCAAAGACGAAAAACTCAGGCTCGGGACCAAAGAATGCAGTATCGCCAAGGCCAGTAGAGTTCAGGTATTGCTCGGCGCGCTGAGCAATGGAGCGTGGATCGCGTTCATAGCCCTGCATAGTCGAAGGTTCAACGATGCCACAGCGAATAATAACAGTAGGCTCATCAGTGAAGGGATCGAGAACAGCAGTGCTGTCGTCTGGCATCAAAATCATATCTGATTCGTTAATACCCTTCCAACCAGCGATAGATGATCCATCGAACATTTTACCTTCAACGAAAAAGTCATCGCCAACTTCACCAACAGGTATAGAAACATGCTGCTCTTTACCTTTGGTATCAGTAAAGCGCATATCGACCCAGCGAGCGCCACTTTCTTTAATAAGATTCAAAGTCTTCTCAGACATGTATTCCTCCAATAGGGATTGTGCGTTTTAAATTGTGCTTTCTAATTCGAAGCCTTTCAAAGAATCCTTTCAAAACTGCCTGAGCAATTCTCTACAGACTGTTACTGTTCGAGAATCTGCAATAGTCGTGCCAATAGACCTACCACTGTGCAGATCAAGCCGTGCCAGCTAAAGCCATCGCCAAATCTGCCACACCGGCCGGCCATAGGCCGCCAGCAACTCACATCACCCAACCAAAGGGCACCACTATGGTGCAACGTAAAAGCCTGACGCACCATTTAGGTGCTTTAAATCAAGTTTTTAATGGCGCCTGCTATCGAGCCGCAGCAGTATAATGCTTTTGAATGGTTTTTCTGCCATTCTTTCTAGCCTATTCATCAACAATATCGATTCAGGAACTCAATAATGGCGAGCATTGAGACAATATCCCAGCCACAGGCTCAGGACATTATCCTCGACATCCGCCATCCGGATGAAACCGAGCAGCGCCCACTCGTCTGGACCGGCAATAAAATCATCTGCCTGCCATTCTTCCAGATTGTGAAACACTTCGACGAGCTCGACAGGCAGCAGTCCTATCTGCTGTATTGCGAAAAGGGCATTATGAGCCGCCTCCACGCTGACTCTATGCAAAAAAATGGTTTTGCGAAGATCGCTGTTTTTATCCCCCTGCGTTAGCCCCCCGATAGATCCAAAACAAGAAATAAGCACTCAAATCAAAGTTATATCTGCACTATTTCGCATTATTTAAGTTGATTAGTCGCCATTATCGCTGAGAAGCGACTATATTTAGAACTTAGCCTGAGTTTTGTCCAACCGAAATCAGCCGCAGGATGCAGCCGATGATGAGCACTGAAAATTTGCTCGGGGAATTCAAGGAAGCAGAACACTCCACTCCCCGCTCACTCAACAGCTCGATTCAGATCGAGCTGGAAAGGCACGTTTCAGAAAACATCAGCTCAGGCTTGGGCATTTCAATGGCCGGTGCCATATTCCTACTGGTTCTGGAAAGCGCTCAAAACCAAACTTTTTTACACTGGAACTGGATCTGGCTAGCCGCTGTCTCCCTCGCGAGCCTGACAATCTGGCTGTGGTCAGTGCGCATCAGCCGCGACAACAGGCCAAGTAGCAGCCAAACGCGCGCTCTTATCACTACCTCGTCACTACTTTTTGCCGCCCTATACGGGGCCGCAGCTGTGATTTTCATCACCCCCGACCATTTAGAAACCTCGGTCTTCGCAGCTATAACCCTGATTGCCCTAACCTTTGCCTGGCCACTGACCCATGCGCTACTTCCGATCTTTCGCCACCTCTTTTTAAGTCTGGTTTTTGCGCCACTATTTATCTCATTGTTCAGCTATCAAGCCCAGATAAGCCCGGGCTTTTTAGTCTTCGTCGCACTGACCTATTTTATTCTCAACCGCAACCAGCTCAGTCAGCGCCGCAGCTTTAGCTGGGCGACCGGCAATATGATCAAAGCCAATGAGCACTCAGATGTGGTGGTCGCCACCAGCCAAAAGATCACCAGCCTGATTGAACAGACCCCCCTTGGGTTTATTGAATGGAATCAGGAACGCAAAATAATTGGCTGGAATCCAGCAGCCACCACCATATTTGGATATGCCAAAGAAGAAGTCTTGGGGCGCACTACAGAGTTTCTATTTGATAAAAAGAAGAGCTTTTTATTACAGCAGGTAGAAAACGATCTTTTCCTCTTTGGAAAGGACTTTACCGGCACCGCAGAAAATGTCACCCGCGACGGCACCATGATTATCTGCGAATGGAACGATACGCCACTGTTTGATGCGGCGATGAATGTGGTGGGCGCAGCATCCTTCGTGGAAGATGTCACCGACCGGGTCAATCTCGAAACACGCATCAAACAGCAGGCGTACTTTGACCCCTTAACCGGCCTGCCCAACCGCCACCGTTTAATGGAAGAACTCAATCGCGTTGTCGCCCTGGCCCAGCGCAGTCAAAATTACTGCTCGCTACTCTTTATCGATCTCGATCATTTTAAAGAGATTAACGATACCCGCGGCCATCATTACGGCGATATAGCACTGGCCCTATTCGCTCAGCGCCTGCGCAAGGTGATTCGCTCTGAGGAGGCCGTAGCCCGCCTCGGCGGTGACGAATTTGTCGTACTGCTGGAAAACCTCGGCACCGAAGAAGAACCCTCGCGCCTGCAGATCGCTCAGGTGGCAGAAAAAATCATTGATGCTGCCCGCGAGCCCCTGGTGATCAAAGATGAAAAATTCCGTATTAGTTGCAGTATCGGCATTGTACTGTTTAACGATGGCAGCTCTGATAGCGAGGCAATTCTGCAGCAAGCAGACAAGGCCCTCTACACCATCAAGCGCGAGGGCAAATCGAACTACTATTTCCACAACCAGAAACTCCCCTCTGAGATGCAAACTCAGGCCATTCTGCTGGAACAGCTCCGTGACAAGACCAATAACCAATCGTTTTTGCCTTACTACCAACCTATCCTCAATACCAAGACTAATCTGATTAGCGGCCTACAAATATTTTTGCGCTGGAAAAATCCTAACAATGAATTGATCGCCGCCAATGAAATTATCACACTGCTCGAGTCAGGCTCGATGATCGTAGATATCTCACTAACACTCCTCGATCAGATTTTTAATCAGGTCGATCTGTGGCGCGATCAGGATTTATGGCTTAAGGATCAGCAGATTTACTTCACCCTCAGCTTGCGTGAGCTGGAGCATCCGTCGTTTAGCTTGAGCATTGAAGCACTGCTGGCCAAATACTCTATCGAGCCAAATACTCTGGTGTTTACTATTCACACCGAAACCCTGCCGAAAATACATAACCCCCTGACCCTGCAATTGAACAGCCTTAGAGCTCTAGGTATTCGCTTTGTTGTCGACAACGTCGGCTATCAGACCCTGCCAATTCAAAAGTTGCGGGAATTCGACGTGGATACCATTCGCATTTCTCACAAACTAATGGCCGAATGTCCCTACATGGAGAGTTCTTGGAATTTGGTCAAAGGTTTGGTGGAGCTGACTAAATCTGTGGGCCTAAATTGTATAGCTCCCTGCGTTGAAGAGGCCGAAATACATCATCTTTTGCTCGATACCGGCTGTCAGCTATTGCAGGGAAACCTGATCGCACCCCCCTCACCAGCCACCGCAATCACCCGAATGTTGATCGAACGTAACACTATCAGCAGCGAAGAATCTACCGCCTAACGAAAAGATCCGTAGCAGTTTCTGTCAATTAGCCTATAATCGCGCCTTTTTGCGCCTACTGGTACCTCTCATGTCCATCGAAAACCTGCGGAACATTGCAATCATTGCCCACGTTGACCACGGTAAAACAACTCTGGTCGACAAACTTCTCAGCCAATCTGGCACCCTCGATCGTAAAGATGTGGGCTCAGAGCGCCTTATGGACTCCAACGATCAGGAGAAAGAGCGCGGAATTACGATTCTGGCGAAGAACACTGCGATCAACTGGAATAACTATCGCATCAATATTGTAGACACCCCAGGTCACGCCGACTTCGGTGGAGAAGTAGAGCGCGTTCTATCTATGGTCGACTCAGTATTGTTGCTGGTTGATGCCGTAGACGGCCCAATGCCACAGACACGCTTTGTAACCTCTAAAGCATTCGAGCAGGGCTTGCGCCCGATTGTTGTTATCAACAAGGTTGACCGTCCAGGCGCTCGTCCAGACTGGGTTATGGATCAGGTTTTTGACCTCTTCGACAACCTTGGCGCCACTGACGAGCAGCTCGACTTCCCCGTTATCTATGCGTCGGCACTGAACGGCATTGCTGGTCTCGAGTTAGATGATATGGCAGAAGACATGACCCCACTCTACGAAATGATCGTCAAGGACGTACCTGCACCAAAGGTTGACGTCGACGGTCCATTCCAGATGCAGGTTTCCGCCCTGGCCTATGACAGCTACGTTGGCGTTATCGGTGTTGGTCGCATTACCCGCGGCAAGCTCAAGCCAGGACAGCAGGTTATTGTTAAGTCTGCCGACGGCAAAGAGCGCAAAGGTAAGGTTCTCAATGTTAAAGGTTATCTCGGACTCGAGCAGATCGAGACCGAATTGGCCGGCGCTGGCGATATCGTCTGTATTAATGGCATTGACGGCCTGAGCATCTCCGACACTCTTTGCGATCCAGAGCATATTGAAGCCTTGCCAGCACTGAGTGTTGATGAGCCCACTGTGAGCATGACCTTTATTGTTAACGATTCACCTTTTGCCGGACTTGAAGGCAAGTATGTGACCACGCGAAATATTAAAGACCGTCTCGCACAGGAGCTGATTCACAACGTCGCACTGCGCGTTTCTCCTGGGGACACCCCAGACAAGTTTATTGTTTCTGGTCGCGGCGAGCTTCACCTGTCGGTACTGATTGAAACCATGCGTCGCGAAGGCTTCGAGATGGGCGTTTCACGTCCGGAAGTGGTTCAGAGAATAGTCGACGGCAAGGTTCATGAGCCTTTTGAGCAGGTTGTCATCGACGTTGAAGAACAGCACCAGGGCTCAGTAATGGAAGAACTCGGCATGCGTAAAGCCGAGCTGACCAATATGGAACCTGACGGAAAAGGCCGTGTACGCCTGGAATTTTCTATGCCGTCTCGTGGACTGATTGGCTTCCGTGGTGCCTTTCTGACCCTGACTTCAGGTTCAGGCATTATGACCAGCATTTTTGATCACTACGGCCCAGCGAAAGAGGGCGAAGCCCACTCACGCAAGAACGGCGCTCTGATCAGCATGGTTAAGGGTAAAACTGCTGCCTATGCATTATTTAATATTCAGGCTCGCGGTCGTCTATTCTTAGGTCATGCAATTGATGTTTACGAAGGCCAGATAGTCGGCATTCACTCTCGCGGTAATGATTTGGTCGTCAACCCAATTAAAGGCAAGCAGCTGACTAACGTTCGCGCCTCGGGAACAGACGAAGCACTGACCCTAGTGCCACCGATCAAGCACACGCTAGAGCAGGCCTTGGAGTTTATTGAAGACGATGAGCTGGTAGAAGTCACGCCAATCAGCATTCGTCTGCGCAAAAAGCGCCTGACTGAGAACGAACGCAAGCGTGCGCCAAAGTAATTAGTTAAAAGCAGCAACACAAGCGCTAAGCAATTTGTTTGAAAATGATGGGCCAGGATGGCCCGTCATTTTAGTGCTACATTTACTACCAACGGACGGTGGGAAGCTTATGACGGACCTCGACAGCACAGACTCTATACCTACGGGATTTCTATCCTTCTCCCTGGTCAGCCAGGAAATTATCTCAGTACTCTTTGCCTTCTACTCCTACTACCAAGGAGACATGGATTTAGCCACATTTTATCTAGCCATGGCGGCACTATTACTAGTCGGACTCGGCATTCACTCCATATTTGATCGGCCGCGCACCGCCCGTCTAGTTCTGGCCATGGTCTTAATCGGCGGCTACTTTTACCTACTCTCCGGAGCATCCGACGGCTCCTCATTACTCTGGTGTCTGACCATTATCCCGGTATTGGTAGGCTGCTTCGGCTATCGCAACAGTGTGTTTATTCTGGCTGCAGTGTTCGGCGCTTCCGCATGGCTGTTTTACGGGCCATCACTATTTATTCTGATGCCCCCATACAGCGACGTGACCCTAGTGCGCTTTTTGTCTTCCTTTGCGGTGCTATCAGTATTCGCCATCGCCATGGACAACTCACATTCCCGCAGCCTCAATCGTTACAAAGATCTGTCCCGTCGCGTCGACCAAATTGCCCATCAGGATCAGCTCACCAAACTGCCCAATCGCCACGATATGGAACAGCGACTAGAAAAAAAATATCAGCAGTACCGCCTGGTTAATCAGCCTTTCTCAATACTGCTTGCGGATCTCGACAACTTTAAATTTATCAATGACCGCTATGGGCATGATGTTGGCGATGAAGTACTCCACGCCATTGGCGCACTGCTCAGCGAACCGCTTCGCGGTGAAGATGTGGTCGCGCGCTGGGGTGGCAATGAATATATGGTATTGCTGCCAACGGCCAATTCAGAAGCCGCAGTCAATATCGCCGAGCGGCTGCGGGCTCAGGCGGGCAAACTGGCCATGGACGCCCAGGGCGACCAGCTACGAATTTCTCTCAGTGTAGGTATTGCATCAATCGATAAATGTACTGGCATCGACGACCTGATATCCACCGCAGAAAACGGCCTCTATCAGGCAAAACATATGGGTCGCGATATGGTGATCGTGGGCTAAATTTACGCTGCAATCTCAGCCCTGGCCGTAACGGAAGCAGCCCCTAGTGTGATCATTCACCACCCCCATCGCCTGCAAAAAGGCATAGCAGATGGTTGTGCCAAAGAACTTAAAGCCACGCTTTTTCATCTCTTTACTAATCCTGTCAGACAACTCAGTGGATGCGGGAATCTCCCCTGGAGATGCCCAGTGATTAACTATTGGCTTGTTGTCTACAAAGCCCCAGATGTAATTGCTAAAGCTCCCATGCTCTCTCTGCAAATCGATAAAGTGACGGGCATTAGTGATAGCGCTGACCACCTTGAGTCGGTTGCGAACTATGCCCGGATCCAACAGCAGTCGCTCAATATCAGACTCATCCAACGCTGCGACTTTGCGCACATCGAAATTAGCAAAGGCCTTGCGATAGTTTTCACGCTTGCGCAAAACCGTTATCCAAGAGAGCCCAGCCTGAGCCCCTTCAAGTACCACAAACTCAAACAGCCTCTGATCGTCGCGGCATGGCACTCCCCATTCGTAGTCGTGATACTGCTGATAGAGCGGATCATCACCGCACCAGGTACAGCGAATAGTTTCAGTCATGTTTATGCCCTCAAGGTATTCTTTTGGTCGGCCATATGTAGGCAAGCAGATAGGTATCCTGCCGATAATCGACTATGCTAATCATCAGGTTAAATGAAACTCCTGACGAGGTGACACTAGTTCAATGATCAAACGCTTTCCGGATATTCGGCCTTATAAAACCCAATTTATAGCAGTTACAGCGCCTCATCAACTCTATGTGGAAGAGTCGGGTAATCCCGATGGCATTCCGGTGCTATTTATCCATGGCGGCCCCGGCGGCGGCACCGCAGCAACCGATCGCTGCTTCTTTGACCCGGAAAAATACCGCATTATTTTATTTGACCAACGGGGCGCAGGTCGCTCTACCCCCCATGCCTTGCTCGACAATAATAATACTGCAGCACTGATCGACGATATTGAAACCATTCGCGCCGCCCTGGATGTGGAGCGCTGGGTTGTCTTTGGGGGTTCCTGGGGCTCTACCCTCGGACTGCTCTATGCGCAGCAGTATCCGCAGCTAATTATGGGGTTAATTCTGCGCGGCATCTTTTTATGTCGCGATGAAGATATTAACTGGTTCTATCAGGACGGTGCCGGTCGTATTTTCCCCGAGTACTGGCAGCAATACACACAGGTAATACCAGAGAACGAACGCGGTGATATGGTCGCCGCCTTTTATCGTCGCCTTACTGGAGACAACGACTTTGAACGTATGGCAGCCGCCAAAGCCTGGTCAATCTGGGAAGGGCGCTGCGCCACATTGCAGAGCAACCCCAATTTAGTCGAACGTTTCAGCCATCCCCATTTGGCCGTAGCCATGGCGCGTATTGAAGCGCATTTTTTCATCAACAAAGCCTTTATCAAACCCAATCAAATTCTCGACAATGCTCATCTGCTCAAGGATATTCCCGGCACCATTGTTCACGGTCGCTACGATATGGTCTGTCCGGTCAATCAAGCCATTGCCCTCAGTGAAGCTTGGCCCAGCGCCAAGCTGGATATAATTGGTGATGCCGGCCACTCCTCTTCTGAGCGCGGCACCACCGACGCTTTGGTGCGAGCCACTAACAGGCTCGCCCATCACTTGGAAAACAATTCTTAAGGCTCCCCCATGATTGGATTAATTCAGCGAGTTAGTCACGCCAGTGTGCGCGTAGACAACCAAGTCTGCGGCGCGATAGATCAGGGCATTTTACTGCTGCTGGCGGTAGAACCTGAGGATTTAGAGAGCCACGCCGAACGGCTTTTGGAAAAGGTACTCAACTATAGGGTGTTTTCAGATGCTGAAGGCAAGATGAATCTGTCACTGCGAGATATTCAGGGGGGCTTAATGGTAGTCTCGCAATTTACTCTGGCGGCGAATACCAAAAAAGGTCTGCGCCCGAGTTTTACCTCGGCAGCAGCGCCAGCTCATGCAGAGGCGCTCTATAATCATTTCACCACTTTAGCCAGCCAGGCTCACCACAAGACTCAATACGGTATTTTTGGTGCCGATATGCAAGTCTCACTGTGCAACGATGGGCCGGTCACTTTTTCGCTGCAGGTCTAAGCACTTTTCTATTTCCCAGCCTTTAGCGCCGCCACCAGGCGCAGATGAAAACCCTCAAATCCGCCATTGCTCATTACCACCACATGAGATTTTCCGGCGCCTCCATGAATCTGTTCCAAGGTGCTGGCCAACAGCTGGTCAACCTGCTCACAAACTATAGCCGGCACAGTGCATGCCTTTGCCACCGCCTGCAGATCCCAATTAATTGCTGGACCTTTGTACCAAAGAGCACAATCTGCCGCCGCCACAGCATCACTTAACGTGGCCTTGTGCATACCTAACTTCATGGTCGCCGATCGCGGTTCAACGATCGCGATCACCTGCTCAGAGCCCACTTTTGCACGCAGTCCTTGGACGGTACTGATAATCGCAGTGGGATGATGAGCAAAATCATCGTAGACAGTGACCCGATCATCCTCGTAGATGATCTCCATGCGCCGTTTAACGCCGACAAATTGACACAGCGCCTCGCAGGCCTTCTCCAGGCTAACGCCCACTGTGGAGGCTGCCATCACCGCTGCAATGGCATTGAGTACATTATGTCGGCCACTATGCTGCCAGCTTATGAGCGCCCTTTGATCACTCTTATCGATAATTTCAAACCGCGAACCATCGGCAGCCAACAGCTTATAGCGCCAACCGAAGCCCTTGACGGCAACCGTCTGATCACCCGCCTCGTTAACCCTCTCAAGATCAAAAGTCTGGATATGACTCCAACAGC
>Ga0213868_10002494_pt1 | contig 17617 bp, 15 predicted proteins | sample PICome_9_FD_160087 | JGI IMG/M metagenome (GOLD analysis project Ga0213868, IMG submission 160087) | Coastal seawater microbial communities near Pivers Island, North Carolina, United States - PICO127 | ecosystem: Environmental > Aquatic > Marine > Coastal | place: USA: North Carolina...
TACGGCGCTGCGTTGGATTCCACCTTTCCTGCCGACTCTCGAGCGGGCCTTTGGTGTCACCACCACCCAACTCACGACCGTGTTGGGGCTTGGCGAGACCGCAGGACTGTCGACCGTGGTCGTCGGTAAACACCTCGATCAAGGGCGCGAGCGCCTCATCATGATTGGCGCTTTAACGACCATTTCGGTCTCGTCAGTCATCGCTCTCGGCGGTTCGATCTGGACATTTGCTATTGCTTTCGTCCTCCTAATTCTCGGTGTCGCCAACTTCACTGTGGCTGCGCATGCTTTCATCAGCCACCGAATTGACTATCGATGGCGGGCGCGCTCGATCGGACTGTTCGAAACGTCGTGGGCGCTTGCACTGCTTATTGGTGGTCCGATCATCGCAATTCTGATAAACGTCTTCGGCTGGCGCGGTCCTTTCGTCTTCCTTGCAGCTGGATGTGGCCTCGCTGCTCTGGGGGTTGCTCTCTCGCTCCCCGTTGCACCCCGTCGAGTTGGCGCCAGCGCGGCCAATCAGACACGTCAGCGTCTCACGCCAAAGGCATGGCTCGTCGTCCTCGGATCGGCCACGCTCGCCCCGGCCGGACTGTCGATCTTTGTGATCTCAGGAACTTGGCTCAACGACGAGTTCGGTGTCTCAACTGGAGGGCTGGGGTTAATCGTGATGGGTTTTGGATTCTTTGAACTGGTTGCGAGCGTTAGCACAGCGACGTTTGCCGACCGCGTTGGAAAAATAAAGTCAACGCTCGGCGGCACGGTTGTCGTTCTGCTCGGCCTCGCCGTGATGCTGTCTGCCGGGAGCCAACTTTGGCTCGGCGTCGCCGGCCTTCTGGTTTTGTTGATCGGTTTCGAATACGGCTTCGTTACTTCGCTTTCCCTCGTCAGCGAAGCGATGCCTGAAGCCCGCGGCACCACACTCGCGGTTGGAAATGCCGTAGGTACCCTCACCCGTGGTGTTGGCACGCTTCTCACCGGTGTGTTGTACGGCGCTTACGGTGTCAGCGGCTCCGCCGCCCTATCCGCCTCGGCAGCCGCCATCTCCGCAGCCTGCATTCTCCTCAGTCGATCTCTCGACTGAGCCACTCGCGTAGCAACATCGACAATTCGGTCGGGTGCGTGTTGGGTGCACCGTGTCCCGCACCATTAAGACGGGCGAACACTGCTCTCGGCAGCAGGCCAGCAAGTAGCTGCATTCCTCGTTGATGATGAAGGCGACCGTTGTCGCCGCTTACTGCTAACACCGGGCAACGCACATCATTGGGGTTCCAGGGCGCAGCACGGCGCAGATCGTTGAGCTCAGCGACCATCGACTCACCCTCGGCACGCCTTCGAGCTTGTGTAGCTTCCGGCAACCGCTCCCATCGCACGTCGCCGACGAGTCGGCGCATGAACGCTTCGGCTGCGTCCTGCGGACTCTCCGCATGCGCTGCAGCACCGCCTGCCCCGCTGTTAGGCCACCAATCCAACCACGACAGCGGTGTCTCATACACAGCGGTTCGAGCGATTAGCTCCGGCCGTTGAGCTGCCAGTCCGAGAACGACGTTGCCTCCGAAACTGTGTCCAAATGCCAGATCGATGCTCCGCCCCGGCGCATGCCGGTCAATCACTAGGGCCAGGTCAGCGACATGCTCATCGACCCCATACGGGGGTCCGATGTCTCTCGATTTCGCGTAGCCCCGTCGGTCGTAACGGATTACGACTGCAGTCTCCTCAAGTCGCCTACTAAGTCGAAGCATGCCTGCTGACCGGTCCATCGAACCGTGACACAAGATGATTAACGGGCGAGCGAAATCGTCGATGTTGCCCGCTACTGCCGAAAAGAGTTCAGTCGACATGCACGATGCGCATCACGTCCGATGCTGCTCTCCCGACCCACGAACGTTTTGGCAGGTTGCGGTCAAGGTCGGCCTGGCGTTGGGCAGGTACACCGGCCAGGACCACCACGGTGTCACCGTGACGCACGGCGCCAGCCCGGAGAGCCGTTTCGACGGCGAACCAGACCATCTCGTCGGTGGACTCGTACGTGCCAACCTGCATTGGGATGACTCCCCAGGTAAGCGCCAAGCTCCGCACCATCGACGCCTCCGGCGAAAGGGCGATCATTTCGGCCTCCGGCCGGAATCGCGCCATGGCTCGCGCTGTCCGCCCGCTGTTCGTACAACACAGAATGGCTGATGCCTTCGAATCAATCGCCGCCTGTGATGCAGCGTGCGTTAGTGCTGCTGTGACTCTGTCGCCCTGTTCCATTGGTTCGTGTCGCCCGTCGAGCTGCACGCGACCCAAGCGGTCCGCCCATTGGCGGTAGCTTGCCGCTGATTCAGCTCGCTCTGCGATCTTGCCCATCGTTGCCACAACTGAGACAGGGTCACGACCAATAGCCGTCTCGCCGGACAGCATCACCGCGTCGGTACCGTCGAAAACAGCATTGGCAACATCGCTCACTTCAGCGCGCGTTGGTGCAGACGACTCGATCATCGACTCGAGCATCTGCGTGGCGGTGATGACCGGGGTGCCGAGTTCGACGCAGTGTCGAATGATTTTCTTCTGTAGGTGCGGCACATCTTCAATCGGACAGTCGATGCCCAGGTCCCCGCGGGCCACCATCACGGCATCTGACGTCTTCACTATGTCGTCAAGGTTGGCAATCGACGAATTTGTTTCGATCTTCGCGACGAGCTGCGCACGCGTACCGACAACGTCGCGGACTCGCTGAACATCGATTGCTTGGCGGACGAACGACACGGCAATGAATTCGACCCCTGCCGTTGCCATCTCGTCAGCAAGCACCAAGTCCTCATCAGTCGGGGTGGCTAGGCGCAGATTGTCGGACGGCAGATGCACACCGGGCTGACCGTTGGCAGTACCGCCTGTCTCGACGCGAACTGTGGCGCACATATCTCCAACTGACTGCACTGACATCGAAATCGCGCCGTCGCCGAGCATTACGTTCCCGCCGATCGTCAGGTCTTCAAGCAGCGTTTCGTACTGCACATAGATGCAGCGTGAGTCACTTGGCTCATCGCCGGCACGCAGCTCCACCAACTCGCCTACAGCGAGCACAGCTCCGCTTTCAGGGAAACGACCAGATCGAATTTTTGGGCCGGGCAAGTCGGCAAGTACCGCCACCTCTTTGCCGACCGTTTCGGCAGCGGCGCGCACCGTACTGAGCCGCAGCAGGTGTTCCTCGATCGTGCCGTGGCTCAAGTTGAGGCGCACGACGTCGACACCGGCGCGGATGAGGTCCTGAAGACCGGTGGCGGTGTCACTTGCCGGGCCGATAGTGGCCACGATCTTCGTCCTGCGTGTCATATCTGCTTGTCTATCGTCAATGGAGTTGTTGTTGATCCGCCACGCACTTCCAATTCGACGCGAGCTGAATTCCGGCGCGGCGGACCCTGAGTTGTCCGCAGAAGGTCACGCCCAAGCAGCGCACCTAGCTGAATACCTTGCATCAGAGCATCTCGATGCGGTCTATGCAAGTACGATGCAAAGGGCGAGACAGACTGCAGAGCCGTTGGCGGCGCGGCGCAATCTTGACATTGCGCTTCGCGACGGCGTAGCCGAGTTCGATCGATTTAGCTCCGAATACATCCCCGTTGAGGAGTTGAAAGCCGACAAAGACCCGAGGTGGCTGGAAATGCTGGAAGGCGTCTGGGACGGTAACGAGACCCAAGAGGACTTCCGCAACCGGATAGTCGACACGATCGAAGGTATCGTCACGGCTCATCGCGGTCACCGTGTCGCTGTGGTCTGCCACGGTGGCGTCATCAACGCCTACCTCACCGCCATCCTCAACATGACTGACGACTTCAGCCGAGGTTTCTTCTATCCGAACTACACTTCGATCCAACGGGTCGCTGCATCCTCGAACGGCGATCGCTCAGTCATCACGCTCAACGAGACCAGCCACCTGCGTAACACCGGGCTACCCATGGGTCTTTTTCAAAAAGGATGACCGACGTGATCTCCAACCCAGCTAGTTCCACCAAAATTGCCGACCTGATCTCGTTTCTAGACGCATCTCCTTCACCGTGGCACGCAGTACAGTCAGTCGTTGCTCGTCTCGACAGCTTCACTGAGCTCGATGAGACAACCGCTTGGAACGATATTCCCACCCGCGGATATGTGATACGCGGTGGGGCAACAGTGGCGTGGAAGCTCCCGTCAGGCAGTAGCGCTGCAACACCGTTTCGAATCGCTGGCGCGCATACCGATTCGCCGTGCCTGCGCGTGAAACCGCAGCCTGACACGGACAGCGCAGGCTGGAAACAGTTGGGAGTCGAGATCTATGGCGGCATCTTGAACAACACCTGGCTTGACCGCGACTTGGGGATCGCTGGCCGCCTCGTCGCCCGCGACGGAGCGACGGCACTGGTCGATGTTCGACGCCCAGTCGCTCGTGTTCCTCAACTTGCTGTGCATCTCGACCGCAACGTCAACGAAAGCGGCCTTGTCCTCGACCGCCAACAACACCTCACTCCTGTGTGGGGAGTCGGCACAACATCGCCTGGCGAGTTCTCCGAATGGATTGGCAGCGAATCCGGCCTCGACACGCCGCCCACCTGGTGGGACCTGTGCTTATACGACACACAGGGCGCTGCTGTCATCGGAGCTGATCAGTCGCTGCTTGCATCAGGCCGGCTCGACAACCAACTGTCTTGCTGGGCTGCCGCCTGCGCACTGAACGCAGCCCAACCGGTTGATCACATTGCGATGATCGTCCTCAACGATCACGAGGAGGTCGGCTCGGCAAGCTCCACTGGCGCAGCGGGTCCGCTGCTTGAATCTATAATCGACCGCTTAGTTTCGACACGCGGCGGATCGAACGACGATCTCCCCCGCGCTCTTGCCGGATCGCTATGCATCTCGGCCGACAACGCGCACGCGATCCATCCGAACTACCGCGAACGACATGAACCTGGGCACCATCTAGTTGTCAACGGTGGGCCCGCCCTCAAAGTCAACGCCAATCAACGGTACGCGACGTCGGGAGAAACTGCTGCTGCTTTTCAAGTCGCATGTGAGGCCGCCGGTGTTCCGTGGCAGGTCTTCGTTTCACATAACAATATGCCGTGTGGGTCTACCATTGGGCCCATCACTGCGACCCGGCTAGGTATTGCAACCGCCGACGTCGGCGTCCCGCAGTTGTCGATGCACTCGTCGCGAGAGTTGTGTGGAGCCGAAGACCCTGAATTTCTGGCCGCAGCTTTAACAAGCTTCTTCAGCTGAGCTCTTTAGTTAATTTAAGCTCTCGCTTCGTCGAACAGACGCTGCAGTTCAGCGTGCAGTTGCTCCGTCACCTCAGCGACAGCTCGGCGCGACGCGCGGCCATTTTCGCTGACCTCCGCTCGTATTGGATCGCCAATGACGACCTTCACCTTGTGCGGGAACACGAATTTCGCGCCGCGTGGCATCACCCTGTCAGAGCCGCCGATACCCACAGGGATGATCGGTACACCAGCTTTAGCTGCAACGAACGCTGCACCGTCAAACAGCGGTTGCACGACTGGGCCGTCCTTGCGTTCACCTTCCGGAAACAGCACTAGGGGCTCTCCACCTTTGAGTACTGCAATCGATCGTTGCAATGCCTCACGATCAGCGGTGCCGCGCGACACCGGGAACGTCCCTAAAGCCGAGATGAGCTTGCCCACAGCCGCGTATTTCCACATCGAGTCCTTGCCCATGAACCGGACACGACGTCGGGTCACACAGGCCGCAATCGGCGTATCAACGTAGCTGCGATGAACCGGCGCCAACACGTAAGCCCCCTCTGCCGGCAGGTGCTCCTTACCCTCGATTTTCATGCGTGTGTAGAGCTGTGCGAAACCGCAGACAATCGTGCGAAAGACGATGTACAAGGCTTTTTCCAATCGACTCGCCCCGGCGAATCCGGTCTCAACCCTTGACATCGTCGCTCCCTCGGCTCGGGGCAAGTAGGTTGAGGACCGAGTCGACGACATCATTGATCGACAAGCCACTGGTGTCAACCACGATGGCGCCACTTGCTTCGACCAGTGGGCTATCAGCACGAGACGAATCTTTTCGGTCGCGTTCGATAATCGAGGACTCGACATCGTCAACATCGCCGCCGATCTCCGCAACACGCCGCTCGGCTCGCACACGCGGTGACGCCGTTACGTACAGCTTGAGTGCAGCGTCGGGGAACACGACCGACCCAATGTCTCTTCCCTCAACAACACCGCCACCTCGTACCGCAACCCATTCCTGTTGACGGCGAACCAACTCAGCACGAACCGCACTGTTTGCCGCAACCGAGCTCACCGCAGCGGTCACTGCGCGCCCGCGAATCTCGATACTCGCGTCGACGCCGTCGACAGTAACGCCGTCGTCGTGAAAACCGAGTTCAATTGCTTCGGCTATCCGCGCCACCGCTTCGACATCGCCTGGATCCAGCCCTCGTCGGAGAACACCGAAGGTGACGCCCCGATACATCGCCCCTGTGTCGAGATAGCCCAACCCGAGGCGCGATGCGACCGCTCGACCGACCGTGCTCTTGCCAGCGCCCGCTGGACCATCAATGGCAATCACCACACCGTCGGCTGAAGTCACCAGCTCACCCCAACCGGACGACCTTCGTCGTAGCCAGACGAACTCTGCAATCCAACTACGGCCCGCTCTTGGAAGGCTGAGACCGAATCAGCACCCGCATAGGTACATGCTGACCGCAGTCCAGCGACAATTTGATCGATGATGTCCTCGACACTCGGACGCTCAGAATCCAGGTACATCCGGGACGTGCTGATGCCTTCCTCAAACAACTCCTTGCGGGCTCGATCGAACGAGCTCTCGGCCCGAGTGCGGTTTTTTACCGCTCGGTTCGACGCCATTCCAAAGCTTTCCTTGTAGAGCCGCCCTTCTGGGTCACGGAGCGTGTCGGCAGCAGATTCGTAGGTTCCCGCAAGCCATGAACCGAACATCACGTTGGCTGCACCACCTGCGAGCGCCAGCGCCACGTCTCGGGGGAACCGCACCCCACCGTCCGCCCAGACGTGCTTACCCAACCGGGCTGCCTCAGCAGAACACTCGAGTACGGCCGAGAACTGCGGACGGCCGACTCCAGTCATCATCCGAGTAGTGCACATCGCACCTGGGCCCACGCCGACCTTGATGATGTCGGCGCCGGCCGCAATCAACTCTCTGGTTCCGTCTGCAGTGACGACGTTGCCTGCGACAATGCATGCGTCAGGCAACGCTGAGCGGACCGCTTCGACTGCGCGTAGCGTTCGTGTTTGATGTCCGTGTGCAGTGTCAATCACTAAAACGTCGGCACCCATTCGGGACAGTTCGGTCGCACGCGCCGCAGGGTCACCATTGATTCCAACTGCAACGCCAATTAACAAACGACCTTCGACATCAACTGCCGGGCGGTAAATCGTTGATCTCAACGCGCCCTTGCGCGTGATGACCCCCAGCAGTTCCCCGTTGTTGGACGCCGGGTCAACCACTGGAGCCACGTTGAGACGCATCTCTTCGAGTTGCTCGTACGCAGTGGCCGGATCCACGTCCGGATCGACGTGATGTAGATTTCGAGTCATCACCGCATGCAACTGCGTGAAACGATCGACGCCTTCCTGATCGTGTTCGGTGAACACACCGACCGGCTTACCGTCGTCCACAATCACGACGGCGCCATGGGCACGCTTGTGGATCAGAGACATGGCATCACCGATCGTCGCATCCGGACCCAGCGTGATAGGAGTCTCAAAAACGGGGTGACACTTCTTGACGTAGGCCACGACGCGGCCCGCGACATCGACGGGAATGTCTTGAGGCAAGATCGCTACTCCACCACGTCGGGCGACCGTTTCGGCCATGCGCCGTCCTGCTACGGCGGTCATGTTGGAGACAACGAGGGGAATCGTTGTTCCGATGCCGTCCGGAGTCGACAAGTCGACATCCATTCGTGAGGCCACATCGGACAAACTGGGGACCATGAAGACGTCGCTGTAGGTCAGGTCATGGTCAGGCTTATGAAGGAGGCGCATGGGTCACTCTCGGTTGGGCACAGCGTGCAAGGCGACTCCACGATACGGCGTAAGGTGGCCGCTGCATGGAATCAGTGGTGCTGGTACACGGTTGGGGGGGTTCGTTTGCTACGACCTGGCAGCGAAGCGGGTTCACCGCCTTACTCGAAGACGGTGGCAAAGAAATCGTGAGTGTTGACTTGCTCGGTCATGGTGCAGCACCGAAGCCGCATGAACCCGAGGCTTACAGTGATCTAACCCTTCGAGTGTTTGATGCGATCGATGCAGCCTCGCCAGACGCACCAATCGAAGCAGTTGGGTTCTCACTCGGCGCGATCACATTGCTGCGAGCAGCAATCGCTCGTCCTGACCGTTTTAGCCGCCTGGTCTTGGCAGGAATTGGGAAAAACGTGATCGAGCGAGATCAAGCAGGCGCCGCCCGAATCGTGCAGGGACTTGAAAGCGTCATCGAGAGTGGCGAACCGACGCCCGCAGTTCTCGCCGAGATGGACCATACAGCTCGACTCTTCGTCCAGTACGCCCAGCAACCGGACAACGACATCGTTGCGTTGACCGCTGTCATGCGACGGGCTTCGGCTGGCGATATTGATGCAACGATGTGCTCTGCAGTGGCCTGCCCAGTCCTCATCGTGGTCGGCGACCAAGACTTCGTTCATCCGGCTGACGAGTTAGCGTCGTGGTTTCCGCAGGGACAATGCGAAACGCTGCGCAATGTTGATCACTTCGCCACGCCAGAGGCGTTCGGCTTCTTCGACGCCGCTCTCGAATTCCTCAACGCAGTTTGATCCGTGTCGCTACTTTCGACGAACGTCAGCCATGCCGCCGAGGCGCTTTACGCCGGCGGACTCGTCGCGATTCCGACCGAGACGGTCTACGGGTTGGCCGCTGATGCGTCGAATCCTGCTGCCGTTGAACGCATTTTCGCGATCAAAGGACGACCTATAGGCCATCCGCTGATCGTTCATATTGCGAACAACGGCGACCTTGACACGTGGGCCGACAAGCCTGCACCGATAGCGCGTACTCTTGCGGAGCTTGCGTGGCCAGGTCCGCTCACGCTAATCGTACCTCGATCCTCGCTCGTACCTGATGTGGTCACTGGCGGCCGCGACACGGTGGGGTTGCGCGTGCCTTCGCATCCAGTCACCCGCGATCTGCTGCTACGAACTGGGCTTGGCATCGCCGCACCCTCAGCGAATCGATTTGGTTTGGTCAGCCCGACAACGGCAGCGCATGTTCTGGCTGACCTCGGTGACTACCTCGATCCCAGACGTGACGTCATCCTCGATGGCGGACCGTCGACGATTGGCCTTGAGAGCACCATCGTGGACACCACTGTCGAGCCACCCCAGCTGCTTCGCGCTGGACCACTGTCCGAGGAACAGATCGGGGCTCTCGCAGCTGCGTCGGGCCCCTCGCGCTCCAGCGGCATGCTGGAATCACATTACGCGCCCCGCTGCGAGGTACGTCTTGTAGATCATTTAGACGATGCTTTGGCCTTACGCTCAGGAACACCCGGCGCGCGCATACTTGATCTCACTGGCGATCTTGACACCTATGCCCGGCTGCTGTTTACCGAACTGAGGACAGCCGACGACGAGGGAGTTGACGTACTCATTGCCGTTTTGCCTCCGTCAGAAGGACTAGGTTTTGCAATTCGGGATCGCTTGGAAAAGGCTGCAGCCTCTCGCCCCCGGTGACAGGTTCGCCTCAGCTTTACTGCAACCTCATCAGGACAACTCGCTGAGAATCTCGGCTACCGCCAGTCGTAACGGTTGAGCTGTTCAATCCAGGTGTCACGCACCTGTTCGATATCGGGGACCAGCTGTCCCGCCTCGTTTGCCAACGTAATACTCACCGTTGATGCACCGGCGTCGGGCACAAGTTCCAACCGGCACCAGCATTGGGCCGGTTCATGCAGATGCGTGTCGAGCCTGTAGGGCGGGTCGTCGTCAAGGACCTCGCCGATCCAATTCGACACCACCAGCAAAGCTTGGAACGTTTCGACCGGAAGTGCCTCGACAGTAAATGATGGTACGTCTCGTGACACGCCCGTCGTCTGGTCATGGAATTCGCTGACGGACTGCGAATCAGATTCCGCTGCGCTAGCGGAGTTGGCGATCGCCTGTAGTGCCTCCCCAGCAGCTTGGTTGATTTTGCGCATCATCCCGGCGTCACCGCCAGCGTCAGGATGATGCCGTTTGGCCAGTTCGCGACGCGCTGTTCGAACCGCCGCGGCGGTGGCGGTGTCATTAAGACCAAGGATCGAAAAGGGATCGCTCATCGATCGCGCAGCGTGGCGTAGCGATCTCGAAGTGTTTCGTCCAACACGGCGCGCTGTACAGCGACGCCCTTTCCAAGCCCCCAGCGGTGCTGAATTACTGCGTGCTCAACCTGCTCGAACACCGCTGCTGCCTGCACGGCTGCGCCAGTTGCAACAGCTTGCTGAGCCTGACTGATGACCACTGGCGCATCGATCATTCCCGCCAACACCTGCTGTACGGACTGCGAGCGTGCCGCTCCGCCCGTAAGAAACACTCGGCCGTCCACATGAGTGAGTTGGCGAAGTGCGTCGAGCCCATCGAGGAGACCGCAGGCAACACCGTTAACGGCAGCACGGGCGAACTGTTCGCGGGTGATGTCGCTTCGAATGCCGTCCAAAACGCCAGTGGCTTCGGGGCGATTTGGGGTTCGCTCACCATCGAAGTACGGCAGCAGTACTGGTCCGCCCGGCTCTGCGGTAAGAGCAAGGCGATCAAACTCGCCGTACTCGACATTAAGAAGATGGCGGATGGCATCCAGCACTTTTGCTGCGTTGGACGTACATACGAGCGGTAAGTAGCGGCCGGTCGCATCAGCGAACCCAGCAACAACGCCCGTTGGGTCGGCGGTGGGTGTGTTCGAGACGGCGTAGACCGTGCCCGAAGTTCCGATTGAAATGACGGTATCGCCTGGTTGCAACCCGACTCCGAGCGCACCGGCCATGTTGTCTCCAGTTCCAGGAGCCACAACGCTGTTTCCGTTGGCCATCCACTGCCCAGCGGCTTCTCGTGGACCTAGCACTTCGGGCACGCAAGCTGACCAGTCGCGTTGGGCATCGATCAAATCAAGCACGTCCCATCGATACTTTCCTGATGCTGGCGACCAATACCCTGACCCTGATGCATCGCCTCGGTCAGTGGTCACCTGGCCTATCGGCGCACCCGGCGTGATTGATCCTGTCAGCCGCGCCGTGAGGTAGTCGTGCGGCAACATGATCTTTGCGACACGCTTCCAGGCGGCAGGGCGGCATCGCTGCAGCCAGGCGAGTTTGGTCACAGTGAAGGCTGCAACCGGGACGCTGCCAACTGCGTTGGCCCATGCTGCGGGTCCACCAAGCCGGACGTTGAGAATTTCGGCATCGGGAGCAGATTGGGTGTCGTTCCACAGCTTGGCAGGGTGTACTGGGTTGGCGTCTTGGTCGAGAGCAACCATGCCGTGCTGCTGTCCGGCCACGCTGATGGCCGCAACTGTTGGCGCGCCGACCTCAGTCCACGCCGTGTTGAACGCCGTCCACCAGCTTTCGGGGTCCTGTTCACTCACCGGCGCAACGACGTCTGGATGTGGAGCGGACGACGAGGCAGTCACCTCCCCTGATGCAAGGTCTCGGATTTCGATCTTCGTCGACTGTGTGGACGAGTCAACTCCGGCGATGAGGGGCATTTGAGGAATCTACGGGGCAGATCTAGGTGGGCGCAGCCCAGCGCGGTGTAGCACCCCACTGATCGTCAAAAATAATTTCACTCACGGGTTTGCGTTTGAGCGGGCCATGCCTGCCTGCTGGAACCCCGAGAGTGATGCACGCAGAAAGGGCAGCCCGGTCGGGAATTTTCAGCATCGACCGCAGCTGGTCTTCGACTCTCAGGTGCCACATCGTCAACGCACCCCCATATCCGAGCGCACGAGCGGCGAGAAGTAAATTTTGGCAAGCTGGGTAGACCGACGCCCCTTCGAACGGACTGGGGTCCCGATATCTCTCAAGGCAGACCAGAATCACAACCGGGATCGCTTCAAAGTGATCGACAAAGTGTTGCATGGAGTCCACAAAGCGGCTGGGCCGATACGGACGCTCACCTTCTATTCCGGCGCGTTTGTCATTCCAACCGTCCCTGAACGACTGGCCAAGCAGTGATTTGGCGGCTCTGGCGTTCTCGCCATTGCGCAACGTCAGGAATCGGAATGGTTGTCGATTCGATCCTGAAGGGGCCCGACCGGCGTGCCACAAAATCTGTTCGAGGTCACCGTCAGAGACTTGATCATTGGTATAACGGCGGATCGCGCGCGTCGTGGCGAGCGCCTCCAGCAATCCGATTTCGCCAACGGCCTTTTTGCGATTTTCTGGTGTTCTATCGGCCATTGACCTCTGGTTTGCGCCTTTCTGTGAACGCCTCTGCGCCTCTGGCGTCACCGCCGACAAAGTGACGAGCCTCAACGGATGCCTCGTCTACCGCATGAAGCAACAGCGAACGGTACTACTTGGCATTCGTGGCTAACGAGGCGTAGGCTGTATATCAAGAAAGCGCTGGCATTCGGCCTGTGCAAAACCAGGGGGAGAAACTCTCAACATGCAAAAATCACGCGCTATGCGCGTCGGTTCGTTGCTCGTTGGTCTGACACTTGTTGCCGCAGCATGCGGTAGCGACGATGACGCAGCGACTACTACCGACGCCCCGGCCGATACCGAGGCTCCGGCCGTTACTGAGGCTCCGGCCGACGATGCTCCTGCAGCCGGCGGTGCCGATGGCATTCTTCGTCTCGGCGGCATCCTTCCGGAGACTGGCAACCTTGCATTCCTCGGACCGCCTGAGTTTGCTGGTGTTGAACTCGCAGTCGCTGACGTGAACGCCGCTGGTGGCGTTCTTGGGAACGACGTCGAATGGCTCCCAGGTGACTCGGGAGACAACGGCGAAGTCGCCAACGCCACGGTCGACCGCCTCCTTGCCGAGGACGTTGACGGCTTCATTGGAGCAGCAAGCTCCGGTGTGTCGCTGACAGTGATCGACAAGATCACTCAGGCCGGCAAAGTCCACTTCAGCCCAGCGAACACTTCGCCGACCTTCACCGACTACGACGACAACGGTCTGTACTTCCGTACTGCTCCGTCCGACGTCGTGCAGGGTGCAGCACTCGCTGACATCATGATCGCTGACGGCGCTGCCTCGGCCACATTCCTCGTGCTCAACGATGCCTACGGCACCGGCTTGCTCGAGTACACCTCGGGCCCGTTCGAGGCTCAGGGCGGTGTGGTCGACCTCGCCGAGATCTATGACCCGAAGGCCGAGAACTTCGACGATGTCGTTGCCAAGGCAGTAGACGCTGATTCCGACGCAATTGTCATCATCGGTTTCGATGAGACCTCGAAGATCCTTACCGGTCTTATCGAGAACGGCGTTGGCCCGGCCGACAAGCTGGTTTATGGCACTGACGGCAACATGGGTAACGCTCTCGCAAGCGCCTTCGACGACCCCACGGTCCTCGCAGGCATGCGTGGCACGCTCCCTGGTGTCGACGTTGCTGGTGAACTTCAGGACTTCCGCGATCAGCTCGACGGGATCGACCCTGATCTGGAGGACTACTCGTACGCCGCTGAGTCGTACGACACGGTCGTCATCATGGCACTCGCTGCAACCGTTGCTGGCTCAGACGATGGCGTAGCCATCGGCGCTGAGATCAACGACGTGACTCGCGGCGGCGAAAAGTGCACCACCTACGCCGACTGCCTCGCACTTGCGACAGCCGGCACCGACTTTGACTACGACGGCGTTTCTGGCCCGCTCGAGTTCCGTGACGAAGGCGAGCCCACCCAGGCTTCCATCCTCATCCTGGAATTTGACGAGACCGGAACCATCGTCGTCAAGGGCGCCGTTCAAGGCTCAGTCGAGGTCTCATCCGACTCTGAGGCTCCGGCCGACGATGCTCCTGCAGCCGATGGTGCCGATGGCATTCTTCGTCTCGGCGGCATCCTTCCGGAGACTGGCAACCTTGCATTCCTCGGACCGCCTGAGTTTGCTGGTGTTGAACTCGCAGTCGCTGACGTGAACGCCGCCGGTGGCGTGAACGGGAACGACGTCGAATGGCTCCCAGGTGACTCGGGAGACAACGGCGAAGTCGCCAACGCCACGGTCGACCGCCTCCTTGCCGAGGACGTTGACGGCTTCATTGGAGCAGCAAGCTCCGGTGTGTCGCTGACAGTGATCGACAAGATCACTCAGGCCGGCAAAGTCCACTTCAGCCCAGCGAACACTTCGCCGACCTTCACCGACTACGACGACAACGGTCTGTACTTCCGTACTGCTCCGTCCGACGTCGTGCAGGGTGCAGCACTCGCTGACATCATGATCGCTGACGGCGCTGCCTCGGCCACATTCCTCGTGCTCAACGATGCCTACGGCACCGGCTTGCTCGAGTACACCTCGGGCCCGTTCGAGGCTCAGGGCGGTGTGGTCGACCTCGCCGAGATCTATGACCCGAAGGCCGAGAACTTCGACGATGTCGTTGCCAAGGCAGTAGACGCTGATTCCGACGCAATTGTCATCATCGGTTTCGATGAGACCTCGAAGATCCTTACCGGTCTTATCGAGAACGGCGTTGGCCCGGCCGACAAGCTGGTTTATGGCACTGACGGCAACATGGGTAACGCTCTCGCAAGCGCCTTCGACGACCCCACGGTCCTCGCAGGCATGCGTGGCACGCTCCCTGGTGTCGACGTTGCTGGTGAACTTCAGGACTTCCGCGATCAGCTCGACGGGATCGACCCTGATCTGGAGGACTACTCGTACGCCGCTGAGTCGTACGACACGGTCGTCATCATGGCACTCGCTGCAACCGTTGCTGGCTCAGACGATGGCGTAGCCATCGGCGCTGAGATCAACGACGTGACTCGCGGCGGCGAAAAGTGCACCACCTACGCCGACTGCCTCGCACTTGCGACAGCCGGCACCGACTTTGACTACGACGGCGTTTCTGGCCCGCTCGAGTTCCGTGACGAAGGCGAGCCCACCCAGGCTTCCATCCTCATCCTGGAATTTGACGAGACCGGAACCATCGTCGTCAAGGGCGCCGTTCAAGGCTCAGTCGAGGTCTGATCTGTTCAGAACCTTGCTGATCTTTTGATCAACAACTGAAGAGCCCGGGGCTATTTGCCCCGGGCTCTTTGGTTTTTCAGCTGGCCACATCAAGCAAGTCCACTGCAAGAGAGGCCTTCCGGCATGTTGTAGGCCCTTGTTGGTATGCCGAAATCACGTGTTCTTCCCAGAGATTGCCGTTGGCTCCATACTCAACAATCGAGAGCTAAGGCGCCTCTCCGACAACTGCAGTCCATCTTTTGGTCACGATTGCTGTCAGCACCCTGACAGCAAGAATTCTGGTGTGAAACAACGCTCCCGCTTTTATCGTTCGGCATTGCGATCTGCGTGTTACGACGATGATCACGGCAAGGCCGAGAGCGCAATCTCGATTAATGGATTCCAGCGGGCTTCAAAGTTCGCACTCGCAACTCATGCTGTTTCTGCGTCCAGAGCGTAACTGGTCTCTGAGACGAAGTCACCACGTGTAAGCCAGTTCGCTCGCCGGGTAGCGTCCCGTTGCCCAGCACGTCGAAGGCACCGTCAATGATGTGAGTCATTGAACGAAAGAGCCGCTTGCGGTTATCTTGCGACTGCTGCAATGTCCGCCAGCAAGGAGAAAGTTCGTGGCTTTCACACGCTTTCAGCCTCTCAACGGCCGGTTGTTACCATCCGCTAAGCAAGCGACACCCTCATCGTGACAGCGGCGGGCACGCTGGCAGTAGGGATCAGCTCTGGTGATCTTTGACCAGGGTGCCGAGGTAAAGCTCGATCACCTTCGGGTCGGTCAACAGTTCTTTGCCCGTTCCTGTGTAGGCATTAGACCCCTGATCGAGAACGTACCCACGATCACAGATCTGGAGACACCGGCTTGCGTTCTGCTCGACCATCACGATTGAGACTCCGGCTTTGTTAATTTGGTGGCAACGGATAAAAACCTCATCTTGAAGTGCCGGTGAGAGGCCGGCTGACGGCTCGTCAAGCAGTAGCACTGAGGGATCCATCATGAGTGCCCGCCCCATCGCCAACATCTGACGCTCTCCACCCGAAAGTGACCCTGCGCGCTGGTCAGCGCGCTCCATCAGTCGAGGGAACATGTCACCGATGACGCCAACACGATCCTTGTACAACGGCGGATTGAGGAATGTGCCCATCTCGAGATTCTCACTGACCGTGAGGGCAGAGAACACGTTGTTGTTCTGCGGCACGTAGCCGATACCCCGGCTCACGAGCTTGTTTGCTTTCAGGTTCGTGATTTCTTCGCCGCGGTGACGAACTTGGCCGCCACGGACGTTGACCAGACCGAATATGGCTTTGACGAGGGTCGACTTGCCTGCGCCGTTCGGGCCTATGATGCCGACAAGTTCGCCTTCGGCGAGCTCCAACGAACAGTCATTCAAAATGTTGACACCCGGAATGTAACCGGCAGTCAAGTTGTCCGCTATCAGGAGCGGTTCTGGCTGATTTGTTTTTGGCGTTGTTGAGGTTTCAGACATCGTCACTACTCACAGTTCCGCTTCAAGGTCAAGCGCCGAATGGTGGTGCGTGCCGAGATAGGCATCGACGACCGCCTGATTCTGACCGATCGATGCAGGTGGGCCCTCGGCGATGATGCGACCTTCGGCCATCACGATCACCCAGTCCGAAATTTCTTGCACCATGTCCATGTCATGTTCAACGAAAAGCACAGTCATTCCGGCGTCTCGCAGCCCGGTAACGTGACCGAGTAAGGACTGAGTCAATGCTGGGTTGACGCCCGCCATCGGCTCGTCCAGCATGACCATTGACGGTTCCACCATCAACGCCCGAGCCATTTCAAGGAGCTTGCGCTGACCGCCGGACATCGTGCCAGCGAACTCGTCGCGCATATGTGAGAGCTTGAAGCGATCAAGCAGCGCGTCAGCGCGAGCCTCGATTTCGCGCTCCTGGTTCTTCCACATAAATGGCAGAACCGAACGCCACAGCGATTCGCCCTTTTGGCCCGTTGCTCCAAGCTTCATATTCTCGATAACTGTCATCTTCGACAGCGCCTTGGTCAGCTGGAATGTACGCACCATGCCGTAATTGGCAATCTTGTGTGCTGGCACCTTGTCAATGTTGTGCCCATCGAAGACTCGCGTGCCCTCGTCGGGAGCGTCGAAGTTCGTCAACAGGTTGAAGAAAGTTGTCTTGCCCGCACCGTTGGGGCCAATCAGCGCAGTGATCACACCTCGCTGAATCTCTACGTGGTCAGCATCAACAGCGGTAAGACCACCAAACCGGCGCACGACATTGTCAGCGACCAGAATCGGGTCAGACTTCTTGGCACCCGGTTCCCAGGGCACATCTGCGAGCGCAGCGCGAGCGGCCTGCGGATCGACATCGGCGATCTTGTCCGACGTGATCACACTCATGTCGCTGCTATGTGTTGCAGGCCCTGCGTGTGGGCCAGCGTCAGGAATCAGGCCATCATTGAGTTGGTCGTCAAAGTCGTTACCGGTCATCGAGTGCCATCTCTTCCTT
>Ga0213868_10002496_pt1 | contig 17607 bp, 16 predicted proteins | sample PICome_9_FD_160087 | JGI IMG/M metagenome (GOLD analysis project Ga0213868, IMG submission 160087) | Coastal seawater microbial communities near Pivers Island, North Carolina, United States - PICO127 | ecosystem: Environmental > Aquatic > Marine > Coastal | place: USA: North Carolina...
ATGCCTTTGCTGGGTTTATGGCTGATCGCCATCCCTGTGCATGCCAAGAACATGGACGATCTCATCAAAGTGCTCCAAGACGGTGAGTGCCGCAACTGCCGCCTGGCCGATGCCGACCTTGTGCATGCCGATCTACGCGATGCCGACCTAAGAGACGCGCGCTTGCAGCGAGCCAATCTCGGAGAAGCCAGGTTGGATGGGGCTGACTTACGCGGGGCCAATCTCAGCTTCACCAGCTTGCGCGGGGCTTCCCTCCGTGGCGCCAATCTCGAAGACAGCGTCTTGCATGGCACCGACTTGCGTTATGCCGATCTCAGTGGCGCTCGCTTTAGCCCAAACGCCCTCGAAGAAGCCCATTGGAGCGGCGCAACCGGACTTCCGGCAAAGGCCCAGAGCCATGCCGCGCTGCACAATGCCGGCGTCGCGGCCGCCGAAGGCGATCGCTGGAAGCAAGCAGAGGACTTGTTCGGTTTGGCAATCCGAAACCAACCAGATAGCGCAGAAAGCTGGGTGGCACGAGGGATCGCCCGCGAACAATTAGGCAAACGTCAGCTGGCGATTCAAGACTTCAGCTATGCCAGCAGTCTCTACAAAGCTGATGGCCAAACCGCCAACGCCGAACAACTCCAAGCCGCTGCTCAATCCATCCAGGACAAGGTGCACAAAAAACAAGGCGGCAACGGCATGGGATCAGCCCTGCTCGGGGGACTGCTGTCCACGTCCAAGGCACTGATGCCCCTGGCGATGAAGTTATTCGTGCCAGCTTTCGGCATGTAAAATTTAGCCCACCTCATGAACTAGTGAGCTACCTGCAAAGAGGTAGATATCTACAGTCACAAATTACTCACTCTTCATCTCCGACGAAGCAATTAGCGAAGTTTAGACTCGCATTATATTAAGTCTACCTTTACCTTGCATGCACCAAAAAACTTTTTCCACATATTAATCATACAACCATTAGGACACTAATTCAACCTTGCCCCATGAGCTCGCGGGATTCACGAGTAGAAGGGCGATATCCATAGCCATAAGCACCACCCGCCTCGTCGTCAATAATGGATGGAGTCACAAGGATAACGAGTTCTTGTTTTTCTCTTTGATTATCAGAGCTACGGAACATTTGGCCAATAAAAGGCAAATCACCAAGTATTGGCCACTTCCGGACCGTCTCACGATCGGAATCCTGGATAACACCTGTTAAAACCAAAGTCTGACGGTCACGCAACCGAACGCTACCGGAATTCAACTTACGACTGATTATGTTGAAAATAGGTACACCTTGCTGAGTACCAGCAGGTTGAGGAACAGACACCGATGGAACTAAATTCAGTGTCACAAAACCGTTGTCATCAATTTTCGATACAACCACATCAAGAGTTAACCCAGCATTCTCACGCGTATTTTGGAATTGGGTTGAACCATTTGCAGTTTCGGTAGAATCTACCCCAGTAATAACGCTAGTTCCAGTCTCCACACTAGCACTTTCCCCTTCCTGGACCAGCAAAGTTGGGGACGCTAACGTCTTAGCACTGCTCGACTGAATCATGGCCTCTAAGTAACCATAGAAAGAGTTTTTGGGGTACGAAAAACCATTATCTTTGGGATTATCAGCAGGATTAGAAGAAGGAACATAAACGGGACGCCCTAAATTATCGTAAACCGGCACTAATTGATCCGCAGCATTTGGATTCGTATCAGGAACATATTCCCTCTGCTTATCAGAATTGATAAATGGAATTTCTCTAATACCAATGAAGTTACCATCTTTGTCAAAAGCCTCTTCAGCTCGATCAAGTTTTTGTACAAAAGGAGAGACAACCCTCTGCTGCGGAACAAAAGCATCGGAGTCATCGGCCAGAGCAGTTTCATATACCCCAGGCTCAGCAATCGCACTACCCCTACCCAAAACGCCCGTACCAGAACTATTACCGGGCCTGTAATCACCAAAGTTCATAAACGCTTTACCACTTTCACTCACCATAAATGTGTTGCCAATGCGAGCAGAAAAACTAGAGTCAACTGATCGATCATTCTTCAAATCAACATTCAAGATTTGTACCTTTACAGCCACCTGCCGCTTCCGCAGATCGAGATTTTTGAGGTATTTTTCAGCGATCGCTATCTGACGAGACTCACCCACAAGAGTCACAGTTGACAACCTCTTATCCGTGGTGCCCTCTAGGCCAAAAAGCGGCCCATCGCCAGACATAGAATTACCTTCTTTTCTCCCACCTCCATAGCAGCTTATCTCCGTTTTTTCACTGGACGTTGTTTCACTTTGCTCTGTCGTTGAAGATGCCGTTCCTTGCGTAGCACTATTTGAGCTATTAAATGTCGTTGTCGTTGGGGTACAAACACTGGCGCCAAGACTTGCCAAATATTGCGCAGCCGAATCAGCTGAAATTTGATTTAAGCGATAAACCTTGGACACTTGAGGCGAGAAACTTGCCCCCACAACCGTTTTCCCTACAAAGAGTGAGTTGCCGCTCAAACGCCCCTTCAGACCAGAAGCAAGCAGGACGGAGTTAAAGGCTCTACCAAACTCTTCATTGAGAAAGGCGAGAGAGACCAAACGTTTTGCCGTCTGTTGCTGCCCCGTAGAGACCTGCTGAGTGGCACCTCCCGACTCTCCCCCCACATAGACAAAGCCATAACCGCCCAGCCTTGCCAGCGCCATTAAGGCATCTTTTGCCGGCGCATTATTAAGCATGAGGGTGACCGGCGGCCCGCTCACATTCACATAGCTGCGGTTCTGCATCACCATCGTCCCCACCGCCATATCACCGAGGGGCGGTGCAACGGCCCGCGGACGCAAGGGAGGGGCGTACTGCGTTTGAGGGACGCGCCCTGGCGTATTCAGATTGAGGCGTCCCGTTTGCAGGGTGGGAGCAACAACCAAACCGGGAAACTTGAGAATCAGATCCCGCCCATTGGCGCTCACCACAGGATCTTGCAAGGGCTGGCCAGGACTCGGCGTTACCTTCAAGGCATAGGAGCTGCCGCTACCAACCAAGGTGGCGGATTGAATTCCAGTTGCTGGATCCGTGAGCCGCACCTGGCCATTGCGGACCCCCGGCTCACCCTGGGTCCGCAAACTCCCCTCCCAAGCTTGCCCGTTCATCCGCTGCTGAAGCTGCGGCTGCGCTCCAACTCCTTCAATCACAAGTTCCACGCCTTGACTACCACGTCGCAAGCGCAAATTCATCGAGCCCTGGCTCTGAGCTCGGATCGCCCCAGCACCTCCGAGCCCAAACACCACATCACATTCAGCGAGCGCCAAGCTGCCAATCAACGCCAATGGAATCAGCCGGGAGGCTCTCGAGGGAATGCCCACGCCTGATTCACAAACACTGTGAGCGGATGGTATCGAGCCAAACCCTTAGGAGCCAGCCCCAAAACACAGCATTGAGACGATTCAGGATGGTGCTCTGACCCTGGACTGAGACGAAGATTCAACGGGTTCCTTTTCGTCTCGATCCCCATCGTTTGTCTTGTCAAAAAAGCTCAACCTGAGCTTGAGCTCGGTCAGCGGTTGGCCTACAGGGAGTCCCTCAGGATTGGCCTCTGGCGGTAGGGCCTTAAGCCCAAGATCACTGGGCTGAACCAGAAGTTCCAGTTCCTCCATGGCACGCAAAAACTGCAGCACCCCTGTGTAAGGCCCACGTACCTGCAGCAAAACCGCCGTTTTCTCATACCCCTTGATCTCTGGAGGCGCTACGCCCTTGCCTTCAGCTCCTTCGTTCTGATTCCTGGTTGCTTGCTTAGGAGGGTCCGTCACACCAGGAGCCGCGGTGGCGGGTTCATACCGTGCAATCACCACACCCGTCTCCGTCGCCGTACGACTCAACTGGGCGAGAAAGGTCTCGATCTGGCCACGGCCCGCCACCAAATCCACCACCAGATCTTGCTGTTGTTGGGCCGCCGCAAGCTTTTGTTGCTCTTGCTTCACCCGAGCCGCGATCAACGGAAGGGACTGCTGCTGCACTTTGAGCTCAGCGATCCGACGGGTCCGCTCCCCTGATTCAAGCCAATAGGGAAGTCCAGCTATCGCAAACAAACCAGCACCGATGAGCGCAGCAACGAGGAGTGGGATACCTACCAACACCCGCTGACGCGTCAGATAGTTCTGCCAAGGACTGCCCGTGCCATTCAGATTCGTCACAACGGCACCCCACGCTGCTCGATCAGCCGGTAGCGCTCTGCCAAACCGGTCGCTCCCAGCTCCTGAAGTTGGAGCAGGGACAGGCGAGCCTTGGGATTCAGCGCCCACTCCACGCTGAAGGTCACAGCCGGATCATCCCCGTCCTCCCGCGTGATCTTCATCACCTTGACGCCCTGTTCCAGGGTGATGGGCAGTTGAGCCAAGGAGAGCACAAGGGCATTGATGCGTTCAAGAGGCCCTGGGGACGCTCCAATCTGCGCCTTGCCAGACAGTTGGATCTGCGCCTGACCAACCGACAACTCCTGCAACTGAACCCCAACAGGAGTAACCCGTCGGAGCTGCTCCAACAAGGGAGATCCGACGGGGAACGCCACCAGCTGTTGCGCAATCCTGGTGGTGTCCTTGTTCACCGCGGCGGTCTTGGTGCTCAGCCGCCGCAGCTGCGCTTCTGCCGAGGCGAGGCGTTGTGCCGTCGGCGCCAGCGCCTGCAGCTGCTGCTGTTGCTGCTGTCCCCGCCAGTTCACAGCTGCGGTGATTGCTCCACTCACTAACAACACAGCCCCGCCCAGCAACGCACCTCGACGCAACAAAAGCCGGGTGGGAACAAAAGGGGCGGGCTGAGCAGGCAAACCCAACTCGATGCGCCGCTCCCGCAGCAAATCAACGGGAACTCCTGCCTGTCCCCTCACGCTGCGATCTCCGCGGAAGGAGCCTTCAAGGCCAACTGAAGCAGTGACATCTCACCATCTGAAACAAGCGGGCCATGGAGACCAGCACCATGACCTTCCGCCCAACGTCCCTTCCATCTTGGCCCCGCCGTAATCCACCAGCTACGCCTTGCACCAGCCTGCCGTTGTCTCTGATCCCATGCCTCGAGCAGGAACAGCACCTCCTCTCTGATGGACGGAAGCTGCGTGGCTTGTACGCCAACATCCAACTCCGGGAGGCCATCACGCAGCAATACAAAACGCCAAACCCCTTCGGACTCAATCAGCCAAGACCACTCTCCTTTGAATGGTGCATTGAGAGCCTGCAGTGCTCGCCATGCAGCAACCAACAGCCACTCCGCTTGGCAGAGATTGAGATCTGCTAAAGCCACCGTGTCGATCCAGGCCTGCAAGATCAGGCGATCAGCGCCTACCACCATCGCCATATCGCTATCTTTCCACGAGGACAAGGCGACATAGGACTCCTGCCATTGCAGTGGCCAGGTCATCTCCGGTGCCAGCACACGTAAGGAGCTGGCATCCACCAGACCAGAGGCACCATCCAGCAGCCGCCAATCGCAACTCGGCAGAGGCAGCAACAATTCCAACTCCACAGACCCGGAGGCAAGGCCCTGGTCGATCAGCAGATCCGCAACCATCTCAGCAAGCACCTCCCGTTGAAGCGGAACCCCTTCCTGACAAAGGCCCAGAGGAAGGTTGGTATCGATGCTGTGCTGCTCACCCTGATCCCACCACACCAAACTGAGAACACGGTCAGAAGCAGCAAGAACCACACGCCGTCGCGCGAGGAAGCCGGTGATCTGAACCAACAGGCCGTCCAGGGCAGGGAAGCGATCGCGCAGATCAGCCAGCTCCAAGTTCTGCTCCTCGATGCGTCTGAAGGATGTGCAGGAAGCGTATCGACTACTTCCAGGGCGCGCCGCTTCCGATCGCCTCACTCAGATGGCGAAAGCCATGGAGATCGAGTTGGCTGATCAGACCTTCCAGGATGCGTGGAACCAAATCGGGACCTTCAAAAATCCAACCGGTATAAACCTGCACGAGGGACGCTCCAGCCGCAATCCGTTCCCAGGCCGCCTCAGCGGATGAGATTCCCCCCACGCCAATCAACGGCAACGCCGGACCAGCGCTGGCACGCAGTCGTCGAATCACCTCCACAGCGCGGTAGCGCAAAGGATCACCACTCAACCCACCAGCCTCTTCCGCAAGGGTGCGGCCGGTCTGCGCAATCAGCCGCTGCCCTAAGCCAAGGCGATCCAGACTGGTGTTCACAGCAATGACACCGGCCAAACCCTCCTCGTAGGCCAATCGAGCAATGCCATCAATGGCATCGTCCTCAAGATCGGGCGCGATCTTTACCAGAAGTGGAGGACAAGCGGGCAGACGGCGTAGCCGCTCAACCAACCGCCGCAATTGGGTTGAATCCTGCAGATCTCGCAAGCCAGGAGTATTGGGAGAGCTCACATTGATTACGGCGTAATCGGCCATCGGCGCAAGACATTCCAAGGAGGCGGCGTAATCATCAGGGGCCTGATCCAGAGGAGTGAGTTTCGACTTCCCGAAATTGATCCCGAGCACGGCCGGACGATGGCCTGGTGCCGGCAACGCCTGGCGCTCAAGGGTGCGTTGCATCGCCTCCGCACCCTTGTTGTTGAAGCCCATCCGGTTGAGAGCAGCCCGTTCAGCAGCAAGCCGAAACAGGCGGGGCTTGGGGTTTCCTGGTTGACCATGCCAAGTGACGGTGCCCACTTCAGCAAATCCGAACCCAAAGCAATCCCACACCCCTGCGGCAACACCGTTTTTGTCGAACCCTGCCGCCAACCCCACAGGATTGCTGAAGCGACAACCAAACAGCACTTGCTCCAAGCGCAGATCCCGACGCTGAAGCTCCGTGGCAACGCCCTCCAACACGGATGAGATCCCAGGCCAACGGCGGCGCAAGCTGACCTGAGCAAGGGCTTGCAACGCTGTCTGGCTGAGCTGTTCTGCATCCACCCCCTCATCACGAGCCAATTGGGGGCCCAACCATCGCCGATAAAAGCCGGCGGTGGATAGCACCCCGGGGGATGACGCATCAGCCATCTGGGCTCCTAGGTCTGTTTCGATCCTGCCGGGTCGCGTCGCAACCGCCAGCGATCATTCTCCACAGGCTCCACCATCCAGTCACGCCAACGCCAAGAACCTTGACGTTCTGACAAACGATTGAGGGGCTGTTCCACCAACTGAGCCAACTCCACAGCCGTTAAGGCATAGCCTCCGGATGCCAGGCGATCAGCCAATTCCATTCGCGTGAGGAGCTTCTGCAGAGACGCAGGCGCCGGATCCGCCAAGGGCTGAGTCGGGGCAGCGGATGGTGGGGCAACTGAAGGCGGGGCAACGGAAGGTGGAGGCGTTTGCGCCCGGCCTTTGGAATACGCCACCGCAATTTGATCCACCCTGTCGTTGTCAGGATCTCCGCTGTGACCTTTCACATAGCTGAGCGGCACCTCTGCAAGCCGAGCCTGATCCAGCGCCTGCCAGAGATCCTGGTTGAGCACTGGCTTACCAGCCGCAGTGCGCCAGCCCTTGCGCTTCCAACCGGCCATCCAACTGCTCAGGCCATCGATCAGGTATTTGCTGTCGGTGCGCAGCGTGAGATCGGGATGCAGCGGTAATTCAGCCAGGCGTTGCAACGTGGCAAGCGCAGCTTGTAACTCCATCCGGTTGTTGGTCGTGGCCGGATCCGCACCGCCAAATTCCTCCACACTCCCGTCTTCGAAACGAATCAACGCACCCCAGCCACCAGGCCCTGGGTTGCCGCTGCAAGCACCATCCGTCGCTGCTGCCACGACGCGACCACGTCCATCAGGTCCATCAGCCATTGATTCCACCACCGGATGTTCGGTACAACAGGTCGTTGTTCTCCACTTTGGAGCCCCCGTTTATGCGGCGAACCTACCTCCGGCGGCTCCTTTTGACTGGAACAGCCCTGGTCTTGGGGGCCAGCTCCGCTGCGTTGCCAGGGTGGACCCGATCACTGTTTGACAGCAAGCCCCTCAACCAAGAGCAGTTTGCGATCCTGGCCCGCGCCGTTGGCCGTGACAGCTGGAAACTGTTGGTGCTTGAGCAGATCAAAGCCCGTCCTCTTTGTTGGAAAGATCAAGCCGATGGATTGGTTGAACCATCGTTGAACAGCTTTGATTTCACGGGTATTTGCAGCCGCTATCTCGATAGCAATGGATATTCACTGCGCACGGCTGGAGAAGACACACAAAAGTCCGTTCGCTTACGCCTTCGGCAAGGACAACGGGGGCTGGAGCTTCACGCCCTGGACCCCAACCGCAGCACAGCAGTCGTTGTGGCCAGGGCCCGACAAGCCAGACGCAACAAAGATGCTTTCGTCAAACTCAAACTGGAACCGGGTTGGCAACTGGAGCGTCGGGCCTATCAGGGGCGAACCCTGAGCCACGTGTATTTCGCCAACAGGGAATCGCTCAATCAATTGCGAGCAAAGGCCTCAAATCGTCCAAGCCGTTCGGTTCGGATGGCGACAGTGGCCCAAGCGCCAAGGGCACCACGATCCCCATCCAGCTACGCCGGGAAGGGGCCCATCCCCCTTGAAGTGATTCCATTCCGCCCTTAAACAAAGCATCAGGGACAGTTGGATGAGCGACAACCTGCCATCACCCCAACCAAGCAAATCTTCTTAGGTTCTACCTGTGAGGAGTGCTGTTCGCCTCTTCAGGGTCGAAACAAGGAAAGACTCCTGAATGCGTTGTTCTTTAAAAACTCTGCCTTTGGCAGGGTTTTTTTATGGGCCAAAGCCGCAGGCTGGAGGCCATCAAAAAAGCCGGTTCAGAGAACCGGCTAGGGATGATTGGAGGGATAGAGCCCTGTTGCTTAGAAGCAAGGGCTCCAACAGATCACTTGATGGTGACCTTGCCACCCACCTCTTCGATGGCCTTTTTCAAGGCTTCAGCGTCATCCTTGGAGACACCTTCCTTGATGGCCTTTGGAGCAGCTTCGACCATGGCCTTGGCATCGCCCAGGCCGAGACCTGTGGCTTCGCGAACAGCCTTGAGCACTTTGATCTTGGCGGCAGCATCGAAGCTTTCCAGCACAACATCAAATTCGGTCTTCTCTTCAGCCGCTTCACCACCACCGGCAGCGCCAGGGGCAGCCATCACTACACCAGCAGATGCAGCAGCAGACACACCAAAAGCATCCTCGATTTGCTTGACAAGCTCGGAAGCTTCAAGCAATGAGAGTGATTTCAGTGATTCAAGAATTTCGTCGGTTTTTGCAGACATGATTGGGAATCAGCAACAGATCAGGGAAAAAAAGTGAGGTCGAAAACGTTCAGCTCTCGCCGCTATCGGCGTGCTGCTTGAGCGCTCTTGCAAGACCGGAGGGAACCTCGTTGACACCCACAGCAACCTTGGTAGTCACTGCATTGATGGCGCCTGCGATCTGGGCCATGAGCACTTCCCTGGAAGGAAGATCCCCAATAGCTTTGATCTCGTCCTGAGACAGGAGCTTGCCTTCAAAAAGGCCGCCCTTGGTCTCGGATTTTTTCGTCTCTTTCTGAAAAGCTTGAACAGCTTTAACAGCACCACCAACATCACCCTTAATCAGGACGAAGGCGTTGGTACCACTCAGCAGAGAGTCGAGGCTTGACCAGACACTGTCACCATCAATGGCACGACGCATCAAGGTGTTTTTAGTCACCTTGCAAACGCCGTTGCTGGCTTGCAGACGAGTCCGCAAGTCAGACATTTCTTTGATGGAGAGGCCCTGATAGTCCAGGACCAGTGCCATTTCGGCCTCGCCAAGAAGCTTTTTAAGCTCCTCGACGATCTGTTGCTTGCTCTCCAGAGTGCGGCCCATAGGGATTAAATCGGAGGAACAAGCTGGACACGCGGGCGTTTCAGGGCTCCCGAAGGAGACGAGGCCGCGTGTCGATCCAATCCAATGGGAAAAAATCGTCGCATTTACCTCGGCAGGACTTATGAAACAGGCTCAACAAAGCTGAGCTGAAATCACCTGCTGTCTTAGGCCGGGCGCGTGCCCGTGGACTGGCATCAGCCAGTCCACAAATTTACATCACTAAGTTCAACCTTCCTGCTCGATGTCCTGAAGCAAGGCGATATCGACTTCGACAGACGGTCCCATCGTGGAGGTGACGTACAGGCTTTTCCAGTAACGCCCTTTCGCGCCACTGGGCTTGTTGCGATCGATGGTTTCCTGCAAGGTCTTGAGGTTCTCCAGCAAGGCCTCAGCCTTAAAGCTCGCTTTGCCAAAGCGAACATGCACAATTCCGGTGCGGTCAGCACGAAATTCAAGCTTGCCTGCCTTGAATTCCTGAATTGCCGCTGCCAAATCGGTGGTAACCGTTCCGGCTTTGGGGTTGGGCATCAAGCCACGTGGACCAAGAACACGGCCCAACTTGGCCACCTTCGGCATCATGTCCGGGGTAGCAATCAGAAGGTCGAAATTCATCTCGCCCTTGGAGATGGCCTCCACAAGGTCCTCATCACCGGAGAGTTCAGCGCCGGCGGCCTTGGCCTCAGCCACTTTTTCACCCCGGGTAATCACCGCGATGCGGACGGTTTGACCCGTTCCTTGTGGAAGAGCGACTGTCGTACGCAGCTGCTGGTCGGTGTATTTGGGATCGATACCAAGGCGCACATGCGCCTCCATGGTTTCGTCGAATTTGGCTGTGGCGTTCTCCTTGACCAATTGAATGGCTTCAAGAGGTGAATAGGCACGGTCCTCGATTTTTGTAACGAGGCTGGCCAGGCGTTTGGAAAGTTTTGGCATGACAGGTGTGGGGTTCGAACGGCACTGAGGCCTCCCCCGAAATCAGTGAACGGAACAAACAACGAACGCAGAGCATTCAGTCGCTAACGGCAACACCCATGTTGCGGGCGGTGCCTTCAATGATGCGCATCGCCGACTCAACACTGGTGCAGTTGAGGTCGGGGAGTTTGGTCTTGGCGATCTCCTCAAGCTGGGAGCGATTGATGGAGCCAACACTGCCCTTAGCGGACTCACCGGAACCCTTTGGAATTCCAGCGGCCTTGGTAATCAGAACCGAGGCAGGAGGGGTTTTCGTGATGAAGGTGAAACTGCGGTCTTCGAAAACCGAAATTTCAACCGGAATCACGTATCCGGCCTTGTCCTGGGTGCGAGCGTTGTACTCCTTGCAGAACGCCATGATGTTGACCCCGTGCTGACCGAGGGCAGGACCCACCGGTGGTGCGGGGTTGGCTTTGCCGGCCTGAAGGGCCAGCTTGATCACAGCTACGACTTTCTTGGCCATCGGCAAGCGGAGTTAAACATCTGCGGATCACCGACCTCGGGGGGCGGTGCGGCGAAATGGCGAACCATTTCTAAGGCCGTCCTCCGCAGGAGACGGCCGCCGAATCAATCAGTTTTGTTTGCTGATTTGAGAGAACTCAAGCTCAACTGGGGTTTCCCGACCAAAGATCGACAACAGAGCTTTGAGCTTGCTGCGTTCCCCAGACACTTCGATGACCTCGCCTTGGAAGTCTTTGAAAGGGCCCGCGGTCACAAGGATTTGATCGCCCTCTGCGAGATCGACTTTGACAACGGTCTTCTTCTCGGCCGCGCGCTTGAAAATGCGGTCCACCTCCTGACGACTCAGGGGACGAGGCTTGATATGACCACGGGCTTTACCCGTGGCACGACGATCTTCAGCACCCACAAAGTTGATGACATTTGGCGTGCTTCTCACCGCCATCATCGTGTCTTCATCCAGAACCATCCGGACGAGCACATAACCGGGGAACACCTTCTCCTCGGTGGATTGACGACTGCCGTCCTTTTTGACTTTCACCGCCGGTGTCTCGGGAATTTCGATCTCAAGGATGCGATTGCTCACCCCAAGCGTGACGGCACGCTGCTCGAGGGTGGCCTTGACCTTTTTCTCACAGCTGGAAGCCACCTGAACCGCATACCAACGGGCGACGGATGTGCGTGCAGGCATCGACTCAAGCGTGCCTTCCTCTCCCTCATTGGGTGCTGGCAGATCAAGCACCTCGGTGCTCTCCTGCTGGGTGGTATCGAGGTCAGACACGGATGCGGACAAAAAGTTGGGACAAAGGCGATCTGCTGTGAAAGCAACAGATCAAAGGAACACCTGAGAGGCAGCCCAAGCGTAGAAACGGCTGAGGGCTGAAATGGCCGCGGCCGAAAGGCTCACCATCAAGATCACAGCCACTGATTCACTGAACAGCTGCTGTCGGCTGGGCCAAACCACCAGCTTGAGCTCTTCGAAGGTTGCAGCTAAAAAACCACCCCTTCGGCCTGTTTCAGCCGATGTTTGCGGGGAGGCTGTTTCGGTGTCCTCGGAGGTAGGGCTGGTCACGAATCTTGCGATGCCGGAACTGACGCCGGTGCCTTGGGCACGTGACGGCAAACAAGCATCCTACTGGACGCTTATCAACAGGTCATTCCGCTTCGAATCGAAACGACTCTGTTGAGGTATCACTGGAGTACACCCGAACCGCCTGAGCCCCGTTAAACCGCTCTTCCAGCAATTCGGTCGCCAGCGGATTTTCGATGCGACGACGCAAGACCCGACGCAACGGTCTCGCGCCATATTCCGGCTCATACCCCAGGGTCGCCAATTCATGCGCCACCGCATCATCCACGCGCAGTTCAAGCCCTTGTTCCGAGAGCAAGTGGGCTAGATCGGCAAGCTGCAAGCGCACAATCCGTTCCAGATCTTCCACCCCAAGCGGACGGAAGCGAATGACCTCATCGATCCGATTCAAAAACTCTGGTCTGAAATGGTGGGCCAAGGCATCGTCCACGGCGGTCTGGAGCGCCTGAGCAGCTCCGGCCTCATCCCCCGATTGGGCTTGTCGGGCCGAATCGAGAATCGCCCGACTGGCCAGATTGCTGGTCATCACCACCACGGTGTGGCGAAAGTCAACGGTCCGGCCCTGTGAGTCGGTGAGCCGACCATCGTCGAGCACTTGGAGCAGCACATTGAACACATCCGGATGGGCTTTCTCCACTTCATCCAGCAGCAACAGCGCATAGGGGCGACGCCGAACAGCCTCGGTGAGTTGGCCACCCTCCTCGTAGCCCACATACCCCGGAGGAGCCCCAAGCAAGCGCGCTACAGCGTTGCGCTCCATGAACTCACTCATGTCGAGACGAACAAGCGCCTCCTCCTCGTCGAACAACAGCGCGCCAAGCGCTTTCGCAAGCTCCGTCTTGCCCACGCCTGTCGGTCCTAGAAACAAGAATGAACCAACCGGACGGCGTGGGTCTTTCATGCCAGCACGGGCACGACGAATCGCCGCCGCTACGGCCTGCACCGCCTCCGGCTGGCCAATCACCCGCTCGGCAAGACGCTGTTCCAGTTCCAACAACTTTTGACGCTCACCAGCGAGAAGGCGCTGGATCGGAATCCCCGTCCAACGCGCCACCACATCAGCGATATCAGCCGCTTCCACCTGTTCTCGCAACAGCGCAGACCCCTCCTCCTGGGCCTGACTCAGCAACTGTTCAAGATCGGCGCGGCGTTGCTGGACGCGATGCAATTGGTCGTACTGAAGCCGGGCAGCCTCCTCCAAATTCCCGTCCCGTTCTGCTTCGGCAATGGCATGGCGAAGGTCTTCATCTTCCTGAAGCAACTGACGCAACTCCTCGAGCTGCTCGCGTTCGGCCTGCCAACTCTCCCGAAGCTGACCCAGTCGGTCAGACGCCTCAAGACGATTGCGCTGGAGCTGAACCCGTTCCCCTTCCGGCGCGTGCTCCGCAGCGAGAACTGCCAACTCCACTCGACGGAGATCAGCCTCGGCATCCTCCACTACCTGGGGTTTGGAGGTCACATCCATCTTCAGCTGAGCAGCGGCTTCATCGATCAAATCGATCGCCTTGTCCGGTAAACAGCGGTCACTGATGTAGCGATCCGCCAACTGTGCAGCCGCCATCACCGCCTCATCGGTGATGGTCACCCCGTGATGCAGCTCATAGCGCTCCTTCAATCCACGGAGGATCTCCACACTGAGTTCGATCGATGGTTCCTGAATCGGCACCTTCTGAAAGCGCCTGTTCAAAGCCGGATCCTTCTCCACCGTGCGGCGATAGTCCTCTGGAGTGGTGGCGGCAATACAGCGCAACTCCCCGCGTGCGAGGGCCGGTTTCAACAAACTGGCCGCATCCGCACTGGATCGGTCACTGTTCACCACCGTGTGGAGCTCATCAATGAACAACACAACGGCCGCTTCCGGATCGCTCACCTCATCGAGAACGGCCCGAAGACGTTCCTCGAACTGACCGCGGAATTTGGCTCCAGCGATGAGGGCACCGCCATCAAGGGCAACAAGGCGCAAGCCCTGCAGGGATTCCGGCACCTCACCAGCAACGATCCGTTGGGCCAGGAGCTCTGCCACAGCGGTCTTGCCCACTCCAGGCGCACCAATTAAGACCGGGTTGTTTTTGCCGCGTCGCGACAGCACCTTGATCAAGCTGCGAATCTCGCCGTCCCTACCGATCACTGGATCGAGCAGTCCAGCGGCCGCAGCAGCGGTGAGATCGCGGCCGTAGCTCTCCAGCGCTGTCGGTTCGCTGACCAACTCATCAGAGCGATCCATCCCATCGCCCTGGGGCGGAGGCGATGCAGCCCTTTGCCCTTGTTGTGGCTGAGCTGAAGCAGGCTGCACGGGAGGCATCTGCGCTGGCGGCATCTGCACAGGAGGCATCTGCGCTGGAGTCATGGGTGCAGGAGAGGCTGCGGGGAGGCGCGACCTCGGGGGAGGAGGCGCAATAACGCTTGAAGCCGACCGATCGGGCGCTCGTGTCAGCTCTGCTTCAAGCCGATCGGCGGGCAGACCAAATTGAGCAAACAACTCCGCACCCACACGAGGGTCGCGCCCCATCGCAATCAAGAGGTGGGAGACATCGATTAACCGGGAGCCCCAAAGCGAGCGCACCCGATCCGCCTCCTCCAGCAAGGATTCGAGATCCTCTCCAACGAACAGATCCTCGCCCCGCGCCATCGGCTGCTCAGCCAAAAAGCCCTCGAGTCGATCGAGCAGGCGATCCATCGGCAGAGGTAAAGCCCCAGCGACACGTCGATAACGCTCATCGCTGAAGAGCACTTGCAGAAGATGCTCAACATCGAGGTCCTCATGACGCCAACGACGGGCCACATCCTGCCCAGACAGCAACAGTTCCCATGCGTCATCACTGAAGCGATCAGGCTCTGACGTCAGGCTGATCGGAGGCTCAAGGCTGGTGCGGGAGGTGGATGTCATTGGGTGGGGGCGTGATTAGGCCGCGTCTGCTCGGGAGGACAGCTGAATGAGCTCCACCTTGTAACCATCTGGATCCTCCACGAACGCAATCACAGTGTTGCCATGTTTCATCGGACCTGGCTCACGGACAATCCGCCCACCTTTTTCTGCAATCGCCGTGCAAGCGGCGTGTATGTCATCGAGACCAAGGGCGATGTGGCCATAGCCATCCCCAAGGGCGTATTCCTGCGTATCCCAGTTATGGGTGAGCTCAAGAACGGTGTTGTCACGCTCATCCCCATATCCCACAAACGCAAGCGTGAAACGACCGGAGGGATAGTCCTTCCGACGCAGAAGTTGCATCCCCAACACCTCGGTGTAGAAACGGATTGATTTCTCCAAATCGCCCACCCTGAGCATGGTGTGAAGCATGCGCATGCTGCTGAGTCCGCCTGTTATGCCTCCATGCTGCCAAAGCACAAAGAGACGCGGCAGGGGGCGTTCCATAAGATCTGTTCAGTCTTATCACCACCGCCCGTGCTCGATTCTCTCGATCTCGTCATCGACACCATCGTGGCCAGGGAGGTCTTGGATTCCCGTGGGAACCCCACGGTGGAAGCAGAGGTCTTGCTGGAAGGCGGTGCCAGTGGCCGCGCCATTGTCCCCAGCGGAGCCAGCACCGGCGCCCATGAAGCCCATGAGCTCAGGGACGGAGGCGACCGGTACATGGGGAAGGGCGTCACCAAGGCCGTCGATCACATCGAAGATCGGATTGCTCCAGCGCTCTGTGGCCTGTCGGCTCTGGATCAGGCCAGCGTGGACGCAGCCATGATTGAACTCGACGGCAGCGACAACAAATCGGGCCTGGGTGCCAATGCGATCCTCGCGGTGAGCATGGCCACAGCACGCGCCGCCGCCAACGGTCTCGGCCTGCCTCTGTATCGCTATCTGGGAGGCCCCATGGCAACGCTGCTGCCGGTGCCTTTGATGAATGTGATCAATGGAGGCGCCCACGCCGCCAACAACTTGGATTTTCAAGAGTTCATGCTCGTTCCGCACGGTGCTCCCAACTTCAGGGAGGCGCTGCGGATGGGTACGGAGGTGTTCCACACCCTGAAGAATCTGCTCAGCGAACGAGGCATGAGCACCTCGGTGGGAGATGAGGGCGGCTTCGCTCCGGATCTGGGCAATGAGGAAGCCGGAGAAGTGCTGGTACAGGCCATCGAAAAAGCTGGATACAAGCCAGGCGAGCAAATTTCGCTGGCTTTGGATGTAGCGAGCACTGAGTTCTACAGCGACGGCCGCTATGCCTTTAGCGGCGGCAGTTATTCCAGCGCCGAGATGGTGGACCAGCTGGAGCAACTCGTGAATCGTTTCCCGATCATTTCGATCGAGGATGGCTTAGCAGAAGACGACTGGGACGGCTGGGCCCTGCTCACCGAACGCCTCGGCAAACGCGTTCAACTCGTTGGAGATGACCTGTTTGTCACCAACACCAAACGGCTGCAGCAGGGGATCGATGCCAACACCGCCAATTCAATCCTGATCAAAGTGAATCAAATTGGCTCACTCACCGAAACGCTTCAAGCCATCGACCTGGCCGGTCGGTCTGGTTACACCAGCGTGATCAGCCACCGCAGCGGTGAAACAGAAGACACCACCATTGCTGATTTAGCCGTCGCCACGCGCGCAGGGCAGATCAAAACTGGCTCACTAAGCCGCAGCGAGCGGGTCGCTAAATACAACCAACTGCTGCGGATTGAAGACGAGCTCGGCAATCAAGCGGTGTATGCCGGTGCCACAGGCCAAGGGCCACGGGGTCGCGAGTAAGGCTCCAGATCCCTCGTCCCCACTCTGGGGACACCAGCAAAGGAGCAAAGGGTCACTGCTCATGCAGCTGACCCTTCGAACTCCGCGGATATCAACGGAGGGCCTGTCGCTAGATCAGCGATACATGATGTAGGGGCCAAGCTCTACAACTCCTATTACCAGCGCAAACGGAATAAAGCGGTTTCATTTTTGTAAGGCTTGAGAGCTTTATCCAAAGAAATAGCGCTCGATCATTGCCACTCAGCAATCAATTAGCCCGAACAATGAGCCAATCCTTCCATTATCCCAACGCAAGGCATTCATCCTTAAAAGGGAACAGTGCCGATCAGGACGAACGTTCCGTTCCTGACAAATTCTCAATCCGTCCATCGCGGCGCAGTTTCATTTGCAGCTTTAACCAACCCATCCCAACCGGAAGGGCCGCGCCTAATGGGAGCAATGCCCAGAGGGGCCGAGAGCTGGCACCCATCAAAGCGGCTGCAACAGCAAGGCCGCCAAGCAAGACCGATTGTCCGATCGAATGCTGAGCCGCCACCATTCGTCGGAACTGACGGTCTGACTCACCCATGCGGATCTGGAGTTGCAGATCCCCTTGCTCAAGGCGCTCCAGGCTTTCATCCAACCGACGAGGCAG
>Ga0213868_10002497_pt1 | contig 17607 bp, 11 predicted proteins | sample PICome_9_FD_160087 | JGI IMG/M metagenome (GOLD analysis project Ga0213868, IMG submission 160087) | Coastal seawater microbial communities near Pivers Island, North Carolina, United States - PICO127 | ecosystem: Environmental > Aquatic > Marine > Coastal | place: USA: North Carolina...
TGAATCTTGGGTCAGTTTGCCGTGCATTCGCCGAAACATTTTATGAAGACCATTACTTACGTACACCACTACCATAAGTAAAGCGCCCATGAAATTTCTTAGAAGAAAAAACAAGAAACAAGGCTCGAACAAAATCGTAGATCTTGATTCCTTCAAGAACTCTCAGGAAGGTTCTAGCGACGATGTCTTAGCCTTTGACTCTGGTAGCGTAATATCCGGTATATGTTTGTCGGAATCTAATGATACCCCGTCCAAGGTACAAACGACTCCATCTAAAAGTAATTCCAGGGATAGATCTCAATCTGGTGATCAAGGAAAGCTTCAAACTAGCCCTTACTTGGTAGGGTCCCCTATGAATACTTCCAAGGGTGGACAAAAACGCTTTAGTTTGAATAGATCGCCATCCAAGAAGAATTCACCTGCAATCAAAATGGCTACACCTTCTGTTGATTCTCTTTCTGTTAATGGTTGCCTTTCTGAAGAGTCTGTCGAGAAACCAAAAACAGAAGAAGAAACCAAAGAAACGGAAGAAACGAAAGAAGAGTCCAAAGTCAAATCAGTGAATTATGATGTAAGTCCCACTCTGTTGTACAAATTTATCGAATATAAGGAATGGGAAGAGGCCATATTAAGATGCGAGCAGGTGCCAGATGAAGCTAGTACATGGGTCTGTAGATATGTAGAAAGCTTGGATGATAATAAAGACTTACAAGACGAAGAAAAACAACCAACGACTGTTAAGTGGAGGATGCTTCCTATACACGTAGCTATTGTTTTCAAGGCACCTCTCAATGTCGTATCTGCTCTTTTGAAGGCTTATCCTAATGGAATAAATGAAGTGGATGATAGAAAAATGCTCCCCATTCATTTGTGTTGTCGAGCAATGACCCACTTGGATGTTGCGCAGCGTCTCGTTCTTGAAAATGATGATACTCTTACAAAGACAGATTACAAAGGACGCACTCCCATTGATTTATTAAAAGAATATCGACAAGATCCCAAGACGCATAACAATCCTAATTCGATTATTTTGGATACGAAGAATCGAGATGTGTTGATTAAAATGATCGGCGAACGACTTGGTTTAACTGATCTTGATCTGGACATTACCAAAACTGTTAGTGAAGAAACAACGATTTCTATGGCGAAGGAAAAGTACAACTATGAACTAAATGAAAAGGGGGATACTAAAAAGGATTACATAGAGAGGACTCCAAAAGTTGAGAAATTTGAAGTGAAAGAGGCGGACTATGATACAGCTCCAACAATTTTAATTAAATTGATTGAGAGGAAGATGTGGGAGCAAGCGATTACACGCTGTGAAGATCATCCCGACGAAGCTGCAATTTGGATGTGTCGTCGGAAAGAGACAAAGGAAGACAAGAACTCGAACGAAGATGTCCGATGGAAAATTTTGCCGATCCATTCAGCCATAGTCCTTAATGCGCCTACTAGTGTGGTCGAAGCTCTTGTTGATGCCTATCCGGCAGGTCTTCGATATGGTGATGACCGAGGTATGCTCCCGCTCCATATGGCATTTCGTCTAGGTTCGTCATTAGAAACAACAACAGTACTTGTCGATGCATATCCTGATGCTTTAAAGAAAAAGGATGCGAAGAATCATACTCCGTTGCATATTCTCAAAGCATATAAACGGAAATACGAAAGAGCTACTAAAAGTGGCCAAGAGTTAACTTCTGACTTAGACAGAAACAAAAAAAAACTGATTCGATTTTATTTAGGGGCAAGAAAGTACGGTGATGATGATGATATGACTCTTGCGCAATACAATTCCGAAGAAGAAGATGAGGGTTCAGATGAGGAAAGTGCACTTTTCGGTGATGAAGAAGATGAAGCTTACGATACTTTGCTTTATCCTGGCGTTATTGAGGATTTTGGCCGCTTAGTTAAAACAGGCATACTTACGCTGCCAACATTATTCCGCGAGACTTTATCTTGCAACAAATTATAATTCGAGATATTTAGGTAAATGCTTACTTCCTTTGGTCACTTTGTGACTTAATTATTTGTACTGACACGAAAGGTTGTTGTCATAAATTCTTTCAACAAGAATAAATGCGATGGACGTGTCTTGTCAAACTAGACTTTCCTTGAAAGAAAAACAGACATTCTCCAGTAGTGGTGTCCACGATAGTCGTCCACAAAAGAGCCAAACAACGGCAAATGAACATTACGAGCTTGAAGAGGGATATGAATCCAAACTTACGAAACGACTTAATCCGAAGAGTAAAAATGATATTTTAAGGTTACGGAGCGAGCTAGAATTGTGGAGCAATGACAGGAGACGATCTATAGAGAAAAATAATCAATATTCTTTAATACAGAAAAGGGAGAAGAGAAAACAACTATTGGAAAACGAATTAAAGATTAGAAGCAAGATAAGCAGTCTTGGAAAGAAAGTAATGGAGAATGAAAAAGCTGACGACCTTGAAAAATATTTTGCGACTCTGACGAGTCCAAAATGGTGGAACTTATCCGATGGGTCGGTGATTCATGTTGAAACTACCAAGTCACAAGTAATAACTCAATCTATCGAACTGTATCGTTTACTCGCTGCCTACGAGAAACACACCACTAAGGAAAGGATTGATCTCCTTTATGAAGTTCAATCAAAGCTTGGAGAATTTCCAACGAGTACTTCAAAAGACATAGTCGAGCTTTTAAAGCGAGAAATTGATTCACTGACTCGGAATATAACGAGTGGGTTACGGGGTCTTAGACAGCGTATGCTTCACCTCTTTATCAAAATGTTGGACGATATTCAATGCAATTACTAAGTAAGTTAAATATATACAGTCTTAGGCTAACATGGATTTCCTGTTTTCAAGAGGCCACCTGCGAAATAATTCATAAACTGTATTCAATTGATCCAGTGACGATGTTCCAGGTATAAAAATGTCTCTAGATGCTGCTAGAGCAAAAGGGTATAACATTGTCGAAGGGTCAATGACAGTTAGTGCTAACGGGTAAGCTTCGACCAACTCTTTGACGCCGCCATTAGACCAGTGTCGTCCTGCTGAAATGGCCAAATGCAATGGTAGTTCTTTGTTTGTGTTTTCTCTGGATGAATCTTGTTTAGACTTTTTCAATAAAGAACGAATGATACTTGTATTCATATCACAGGGGGGGATTTCAACGTAGCAACTCTTTTCAGCATGACCAATGCAATCTTTACAAAGAATTCTGGCCTTCCCATCTTGATGAAAATAGAAGGACCGAGAATTCATATCAGAACAGCCACATGCATCGCATTTGTAGCAGTCAAGTCGGTCATTACACATACTTGCCACATGAATCGGATAATTTCCATTTTGGTACATTTCAGTTTGCTCTGGGTATTCTCTGATGAGCATTTCAACAAACTGAACAGGAGTTGATGTATTTGCAATTGCCATATTTAATATTGATTCATGGTCAGGAGGCTCTTTCCCAGAAGCTGTTGTATATTCCGCCTTGAGTAGAATGGATGCGATCTCAACAAGATCATCCACATTAACCTGGCTTTTGAACATTCCATTCGACTTCACAATGGAAAGTAACTTTCCAAGATTCTGCCTAAAGAATATTACAAGAGGTGTGTGTTCGTGGATATCAGTCGAATCAATCTGTTTGATATCAGCTTGTAGTATTGAATCAATGATATGCGGTGATCTTCCATTGACGATAGCCTCAGAAAGTAAGCATCTCATATTTTCACAATCTCTCCACTCGGTAACCTTTTTATCAGTGATTTTCAGCAACTCATACACAATTTCATCGGATGAATACTCTACGGCGAAGTGAATAGGTGTTCTACCGATGTAGTCTTTCATATTCGTGGCATCACGGTTGAGTTTCAGAATTGATTTAATCAGATCGTTCGGGGCTCTCTTAATTATAGCCCAATGTAAGCACGTTCGTTTGTACATGTCGACATAATCTCCTATTTTATGCCCTGAATGAAAATAGATGAAATCCATTGCATCGTACCATTTTCTATTGTAAACAAGCTAATAAAAAAGATTGAGTCCATCATTTCAATAGGACAATCGCATGAAAACAAAGCAAGAGGTTCCTTCTCACCTCGTAAAGTTTCTCCTTCTCTTCTTCCTCATCTGAAACAGAGTCGTATGTATGAATACGAGTATCAAGAGAAAGCGAAGACTCCGATTCTGCATGCTCACGATTGATGGTAAATGACTTTGGCTTTCCCGTTGATTGATCATGACCTTCCACTGTCTTCACGGTAGAAGACTTGTTTTTATTAGTGAGTTTGACATTAGGAGTGTCAACCTTCACATAATACTTTGATGTGCAAGTTCCCATAATGTTTTTGTTTTGCGTTTATTTTTATGAGGGTTCTTGATAGGTGATGTCTTGGAGGTTGCCTGTCGTCATACGCGCGTGGAAAAGTACGATTGATTGATGGATTCTAACTGATTTCGTATTTCCATATTTCGTCCCCCTGGAATCTCAATTTTTATTTTCGTGCAACAAATAGATCCCACGTAATCCATCTTTAATAACAACTTGAGATTCTATTATAGACACTATTACTTTTACTTGGTAGTAATTACTAAAGGTACTTCTTCCTTGATCAGAACGCAGAACCGCTATTCACGAAATTCTTGGAATTCAAGACAATGCATTGCCACCCCTAGCCCCTTCGGGGTTCTCACTTGGTCAAAGGAAAGGATTTTGCGCTTTGGAGATGGTACGATTACTTAAGCCCGGATACGTCATTTTCTGTTTCGAATCCCAGCATGAGTCCCAGATGCATTGCCGTTTACAAAACGTCGTAACGACTCATTTTATCGAAGCAGATACACTTTACACCACATCATGATCAACCACGAGGTTGATATTAATTCCATGAATAGTAAGTTTTAAATGTAATAAACGAGCTCTTCATCCTTCTTCATGTACAAAATTCTAAATGATATTGCTTTTTTTTAGGGAACCAGATGAAGGAAGCAGCAGATCAAGCCGGTTACACAGGCAAATTTCCCAGAAAGAATGAAGAATTAAGGGAATTGCTTATCCAGTTAACCACACCAACACATCCAGTATCCACTGTGTCTCAGCATCCGGATGGCAAGGCACGCCATCATCCAGACACTGCTGCAATAAATCCAGAAGCTACGGTAAATCCTTCTATTATCGGTCTGGGCACTGCCGTACTTCCAGAAGCTTTGAGATATTCAGACACTGTAACACATCCAGACAATACGATACTACTATCATTATCAAAGAGTATTGAAGAATTGTCGAAAAAAATTGATATTATACATCAAATCCTTGTTACAAAAGCAGCTCGTACCCCTCCTCCGACTACTTCAGCAGGAAATCAAGATCAGAATCTTGTTGATCAACAAGATTCTGATCCATCTGTAGGAGAGATTGACATAGAAGTGCTTAAAACTTGCCTGAAGATTCACACCAAAGGAGCAATGGTCTCCTGCCCTAATTCTTCGGCTTTAACATCGTTCCGTAAGGTTTTATTGGCGCTCGTTGCCGCAAAATATTTTGTTCTGAGTCACAAAGGTAATTCTGCTCATCTTCCTGTGTTAGTAACAGTTCTAAAAAATGACCAACAAGCGATTCTAAAACATTTTAAAGATGTTTTAGACCAATCTAAATTGGTCATGACCGATAGGATGAACAAGGACTTTGAATTAATTGAGTCGTCTCGACAAGACATTCATCGTTCTCAAATGATTACAATGATTTTTAAAAAACAACTTGGATGATAGAGAGGATTATAAATTTATTGCAGAACACTTTAACTCTAATTAAAGTTTATCTTTTATGTTTTCATTTACTTAGTTATATTTAGTGATTGTGATCAAAAATCCGTCGAGGTACATTTTTTTATTCACGCCGAAGCCAGGCCAGATCTGGGCCGGATGCGCGCCACATCCGGGCTGGTTTCGCGCCACATCCGGGCCAGCTATGAAAAGGTACATTTTTTTATTCGTGTCAGATATGGGCTGCATACGTGCCAGAACCGGGCCAGATCCGGCCCAGATCCTTGCCAGACAAGTGGACAGTGGACCGTGGACCTCGTGCGATAAGTTTTATTTCACTCATTGATCGTCAAACCATGAAGAGCTTCCTGAATATTTTTAGCCTAGCATTGATATCGTTTTCGTCTAAATCCTTTACTAATGTGTATTCTAATTTGGCATTTGTATTGACATGTCATCAATGTCTTTATGTCTACGCAATGGAAGACGTTGTTTTTTCAGAGGAAGATGAATTTCTTGCTGAGATTCTAGCTGAAGAGCAAAGAGAGGCAGAAGAGATGCATAATTTAGAAAACGAGATGAAAGAGCTTGATGAAATGAGAGCTCAACATGAAAGAATGCATCAAAGTCGAAGTGGTAATAAAATGAAACCAGGTAATACATCTGGAATACCCGGAGCATCGTCACAAAAGTTAGGTAGCATTGAAGATGAATTGAAAAGAAAAGAAGCCGAAAAACAGGAAAAGGAAAGAAACGCAAACAAAACAGCCGAAGACGAAGCAGAGAAGAGAAAAGCGGACGAAATCGCTAGAAAACGCGAAGAGGCGTATCAAGCAGAGTTAGCAAGAATTAATGATGAGAAATTAAAAAAGTCGTTGCAGAGACAAAAGAAAAAGGATGGGCAGATTGTGAAGAAGATTCTTCGTAATAGCGCAAATGAAAAACATTACTCTGTTCTTGGATTGCGTTGCAAGTGGGGAGAAATTGAGTTACCATTTGGTGTTAAGTTTTGTAGTACGTCACCAGGGGATATAAAAAAGGCTTATCGAACGATTGCCAAAACTGTTCATCCAGATAAAAACCGTGATGGTAGAGCAAATGAAGCATTCGATGCTATTGAAAGGTCTGCAGCTATATTGATGGACAAAGATAAGAAACGAGCATACGATCTTAAATTGGCACGGAAGCGCAAAGTGGCTGTAGAAAAAGCATTTGTTACCGTCAAAACTGCATTCGTATCTCTAAAACGGACAATCAAATTACTCGGTCCATTTGCAACACCTGTGCTTATCTTGGTAGCCTTGATAATTTAGAGGTGGCTGTTTAGAAATGTCAAGTTTTGAATTCTTTAGAAAAAAATTAATCATCTTGTTCTAACCGCCGTTGTATCTTTTTTCTTGTTTCTTCATCTCCCACACGATAAGCGTTTGCCAGCTCCGCTTTAAGAAGAGCCTGTCTTTTCATATCTTCAATCTTATCCTTCGACATTAGCATCTTTACAGTCTCAAATTCCTTTTTCTTCTTCTCTTCAGCCTTTCGTTTCATTTCCTCTCTGTGCTCAAATTCATCGCCTAAAACACTTGACTTTGCATAGCTTTCTTCTTTTTTGCGTGCATATTCCTCCATTTCCCATTTATCATAATCATAGTATTTTTCATGCGGAAGAGTTGCAGTGTTAAAATCTTCGGCGTAATCTTTGAAGTATTTTGTGACATCGTATTTCGATACATTAGCCCCTAGAGGCACACCCTTCACCTCCTCTAACCAAATTTCAAAAGACCTCTTGACCTTACTATTATTCAGAAGATCAGAATCACGAATTATTCCATATTTACCAAATGATGAATTAGCATCAGACGATTGCTTTGAGCGCTCGTTCTTCTTTCCGTGACGATCTTTTTTGTGAGATTTGTTGGTACGTCTTCGATGGTGGCTATCATCCGATGAGGACTCATCACTACTATAGTACTTCTTTTTCTTTTTCTTTCGCTTTTCTTTTTTAGAGGATGACTTTTTATTTTCTCTAACATAGGAATCATCATCGTCGAAACTGCTTGAGGAACTATTACTTCGACGTCGGTGCTTCTTTTTGTGTGATTTTCGTTTACGATGCTTTCTTGACGACGAGTCTTCGGATGAATATCCCCGTTTTCTTGATCGTTTCTTTCGTTTCCGCGAAGATTCTTTCGATTTACGATCAGATAGTTCTGATGAATCATCTGCACTATCATTATCATGATTTGTTCCTTCACCAATACCACAATCCACAATCATGATTTTCTGGAAAATAGGCTTATCTTTTTCGTCCGTTTCAACTGATTCCATGTCATAAACAACACTCATGCCTTCAATCACTCGACCAAATGCTACATGTTTCCCATCAAGATGTGAAGCTTTGCCAGTTGTTATGAAGAATTGACTTTTTCCTGAATCAGGTTTTCCATTATTGGCCATGCTTAAGATACCAGGTTCAGAATGCTTCACGACAAAAGATTCATCCTTTAACTTTCCACCATCAAAAGTTTCACCTCCTGTCCCATTATTTCTTTCATAGTCACCGCCTTGAACCATGAAACCAGGAATAATTCTATGAAAGTACGTCCCCTTATAAGTTTTACTGGAATCTTGGGATTCGCAAAAGGACAAAAAATTTTGGCAAGTCAACGGAACAAGATCATTGAATAATTCGAAAACTATCTTTCGCGGTTTCGCCCCCGCAATTGATACGAAAAAGTAGCAGTATTTTTTAGAAGGTGCAGTGCTCATGGTTGGTGGTTGGTCAGAGACTACGAGTTATGAGTATGAAGACATCTACATTTATGACAGTGTACAGCGTACAGCCTGCGTGAAGCGTGAACGTAAACCTACAGATACAATTGTATAGGATAGTACATACATAATAGTAACAACAGTGGTCTTCTTATGAAAAACAAGTTAAGGGAACTTTAATTAAGTAGCAGACAACAATAAATCAATTCTTCGATGTAGGACTGAAGATGCTATGAAATCGTACAAACTCGTCAGATTTTGGCCTGAACTAGTTTGGTATGGAATAAAAAATACTCATTTTTTGTATCATACGAGTATTTAATTCCAGTGACATCAATACCAATTTGTTTCATTTCATTCATACAATTCTTGAATACGATTTTTTGTCTCGGGACTGCCACCAATATTCAAATAGTGAGAACTTCCGTCATCAGCGCAATGTCCCTGAAAGATATCTTTCCGATATCCACCTGAAGCAGCTGAGTGAATACTCTCATCTTTTGTTAGATTATATAGAGATTCCTCTAGATCTGTTCGCAGCGAATGCCATGCTCGTGACATTTCCAGACAATGATCTGGATTGACGTAATCTGGATTTAACGCCGTTGCTCTACCTCCTCCAGGCTTCTTGCCTCCAGGTGCAGCTACGGCCTGGCAAAGCCAGGGCTTACGACACTGAGTATGGTGAATATTGTACACAGTGCTCAAGCTTGTTTTCATACAATCTTCACACTTTTCCATCCCATTTCGACATTTTCCTCTGTGTTTGATGTCTACTCCCATGTGATTGTAAAGGCACTGATTGAGTTCAACAGCGTTATCAGTATTGATGTGGTCATAATAGTATGCTACCACACCCTGCATGGCCATAGCCCCTACATAACCTCCGTATCCCTTGTTACCCCATCCGTATTTGTGCCCCCAGCCTTCCGTATAGTTGCCTTCTTTGATGATCTCTACTATGTCAGACTTGATAGAGGGGTCCCTTCTCGCGACTAAGAATCCAGCTTGGTAACCGGGTGGCCACTTTCCAGGGAAAACTTGAGTCCAATCTCGTGTGATGAATGCCCCAATCTTGTCAGGCAACTTCTCTCCTGGGCGTTCCAGCTCAATGACTTTTCGAGCTGCCTGGCCCTCAGCGGTATCTTTCTCATATAGAATAGAATCAAATAAATGATCCATTGGCTTGTAGAATGCTACATCCATGTCCACATGAACAATTATGTCATGCGGTAGGGTGTATGCATCCAGCTTGATGAACTCATCTGCACCACAGCATCTCTCTCTATGGATATGGTTTCTTAGATAGTCGCCTTTGATATCATCTTTCTTGAGAGGAGGATCAACCACTAGTACCTCAAAACCTAAGTCATTTAAAATACTTGAGCACTCTTCCGCTTGACGATGGACAATGGCGTACATTTTGTAATCATATTTAGATCCTGAAAGCGGGTTACGGCTTGAGATTTTATGAATTGAATGTCTGAGAACTAATGATGCATCGATAAGACCAGCAGCATTCACATTCTGATGATCGCCGCATTTGATAAATGAAATCGCATAGGCAACAACAACTGGTGCGGGGGTTTTGTCAAGTGAATTTATCTTTTCGATGCTTGTTGACGACTGAGAAACCTCTGATGCATTTTTGGACACTGTTTCGTTACCATTTTTCTTCATGTCTTCCATAACCTCAGATTGATCAGCCCATCGTGGCATGTAGCCAAGAGTGGATACTTTCATGGAAGGGAGATGTTTTTCGTTCCAGTTTTCGAAATCGATCCCCATGTCATACTTTTCGTTCAGCGAATGTAATTCTTTGAACCATAAGAGCATAGGTCCCTTCTTCCCATTACTTTGCAGCCGATTATTCAACCAGCTGGCATGAAATGCATTTTGCCAGGGTTTGTTAGAGCCAGTGAAGTGTGAGAAGGAAGAGTATGGAGGGCTACATTGCCATGCCATGAAGTCATCTGAACGCTTTCGCTCGCAACTATTTTGATACGAAAGTAAATCCGGTTGATATTTGGCAAGCATGCCAATAGTTTCAGATTCCATTTCTGGTTTTTCTTGACCCTCAACATGATTCCAATTCTGTACTTTCGGTCCGATTGCAATACTTACACCCTTTGAAAGATACTTGCCTAAGTAGTACATTAGCCCTTGATCAGTATGTGCTCCATACCATCCCCATCGCTGCCCGCTACGGGTGATACCTTCCCATTTATCATTGTGAGTCTGGAAATTGTATCCCCATCCATCATCTTTATCAAAGTAGGGGTAAGGCAAAGTCTTAGCTTGTTCATGTTGGAGACGTACAGCTTCCTGATATTTCTCATAAATTTCCCTGGAGGGTTCAACAATAAACATGCCTCCATTTGCGGGCTCTCCCCGAGTTGCATACAAGAAAAATGGTTTCATCAATGTTGGTGTTTCCGCATAGTCTGGATCAGATAGATGAAAATAGAAATCCATATTTGTCAACGGTATTGTATCCGCATCTAAGAACATTACTCTCTTGTATTCAACCATTTCCAGTATGTAAAATTTATCATACATAAGTTGTAGAAATGATTCATGCTTTGGTTTTTCCAAATGTTTCACTTTGATACCAAGAGCATCCAGTAAGCGTAAATCTTCATCTGGCATTTGATCAAGCTTTGAATCGGGAGAAATCCGAACAAACAACCAAAAGTCTGCTGTAGATCCAGTTTTACGAAGTAAGCTGACCGAAATTAGAACATCCCACACAAATCCCTTATAGGAAGGTTTATCTTCGTGTATTCCACCAATGATCCACACATATGCATAAGGAGACGACGGATTTTTATCTATTTTCACCTTTTCAACAGGAGTAGGTTCTATCTCTATCTTGTCAGGCGTTGGTGTAGACACAAAATTACTGACATTCCTTTCAGTTACTGAACTGACAGTTGATTTCTTAATACCGGAAGAATTTGTGTCGTGAGTATTCAGAATAAAAACCCAGTTTCTTGCAATCATGATACACATGATGAGGAAACAACATTGAACAAAGTTCTTTTCCAACTGCGAGGGAGATCGTGTACGTGCATGAGTTGAAGTGCGATGTTTACCTTCATTACTCATATTTCCATGTCACTGTTACTTTTGATATGGTCTGTACAATTGTATTTGTGATTTGGATTATGTATCCTGTATCCTGTACTCTATGTACAATCCTGTATCCTGTACTGTGCTCTCTTTTTTTATGTCCTCGGTCATCTACTCAGGTCATCAGATCCTTTGGGCAAAAAGAGGAAAAGAAGAGGAAGGGAAGGAAAAACGAACGCACCAACAAATGACAAAAAGCCAAAACAATAAAAGTATATAGAACAGCATCAAATATTTATTCCTTTATCAAATCTTTGACAGCATATAGTATGAATGGAAATAGCACACCTAAAACTTGTTCAGCTGCTCGAGGATTGCCAGGTATATTTACAATCAATGTACGTCCTCTGATTCCCGCGATTCCACGAGACAATACCGCAAGTGGCTGTATAGCTGCGCACTGTGCTAGTACAAAGGTCATGAGACCACTTGCATCTTTTTCAAGAATCTCCTTTGTTGCCTCAGGTGTCACATCTCGATGACTGAATCCAGTACCACCGGTAGTAAAAATTACATCACATATGGACCCCGATCCATTTGAACCACACCATTGCAATAGCTGATTTTTGATCCGGTCGATTTCATCAGGAACGATTGCTTTTACAATGTAGTTGATGTTCACAGATCCTGTATCTGTTTTATTTCGTCGTGCATTTGCTTTTGATATGTTATCTGTAAGCGACTGTTCAACAGCTGGACCCGATAGATCTCCATGTTCATATTCTCCATTAGCAGCTCTGTCACTAACTGTCAAAATGCCTACTCGAAGGGAAAGATTTATGTTGGATGGTGGCGGTGGAGTTCTATAAGTTGTTGAGCAAGAAGCCGATCCGTTAGAAGAAAGTGTAGACGGTGCAGTATTGGGCGATACGTCCACATCTTCACAACATACATCCGACAATATCACTGATTTCTCTCCTTTTGTTTTCTCATGGTTAGTTGCAGGAGTACTTAAAGAAGCTTCAGTAGTAGGTTTGTCCGCAGAAAGATTAGAAGAAGGTGATTGTGTACTACTAATATCTTTGGCTTCGAACGATGCAGGACCCTTTTCTCCGCGGGTCTCCAACATCTTTTTATCATGAACAGCATGAATTTTGGAGCTTGCATTGTACCTTGCCATCTGATCTTCTGTTGCCTTTTTCTGGTGTGCATTTTTCCATTCGGGATAGGTACATCCATAAACATATTCTGCAGCTTCATCGTAACCAAATGCGTCAAGATCTTTAACAAGCTTCTCTTCTTCATCCGACAATTCTCCACAGACGCTGCGAACTGTAGACGCCAGCTTTCTTGCTTCGATAACAAGCCATTTTGCTAAACAATTCCGACAAAATCCAGAAATTGTCATCAAATCAATATTTTGTACAGAATCACTTCTGTCTTGGAGATGCTTCACCAAAGATCTGAACCCACCTGCTTCAACCTGCTGCTTAAATTTGGATTCATAGACTTCTGTCATACCTAATGTCATTCCAGTTTTTAATTGTTTATCTTCCTTATGAACAGCATGTATACTTTCACTGGCCTGAAACTGCTGTCTTTAAGTGTGGAGAATAATGAGATACGATCGTTTTCAAGTACAATCCAACAATAGTTTTTCATGGATATCAACATGGCATAACCACTTACAATTCTTGAAAAGTAGGCTTTCTATTGTGCTTCATCTTCCACTTGAAAAAGTCACATCCATATACATCTCGCGCTGCTTGACTGTGTCCATAAGCATCGAGTAATGCTGCATCTTTAGGAGATGTAGATCTGATCTCCTCTGCCAACCTACGAGCTTCTCCCACCAACCACTTACAAAATGAAGATGCATATTCAGACAGGCAAAGAAATATATATTGGTTGCAGCCGAAAAATATATGGAAAATACTCACCTTGGCCAAACAATTTCGACTGAAACCACCAGTTATCATAAGGTTTATGTTTTGCACTTCATCGCTTCGTTCACTGAGATGACGACAAAGTGACCGAAATGCACCTGCCTCCAAATGACATCGGAGGTCCTCTGGAAAGTGAGTGTACCAATAAATGCTTCGAGGGGTCATGATAAAAGTTATGAATTGACATACAAGAAAGAGATGTCTCTTATCTCTCTATCTATCTACGTTCTACGAACGTTCTACGTTCTACGTTTCTCTCTTTAGCCAAAAATACTATCCCTATCTGGTTAGAGGTTTCTCAGAACCAACCACACACACGAAAAAATCATCAAAAATCAAAATATTTATTATTTATCTCTTTCCTCACCACTCTAACTCAGTAATTCACTTGAATAAGCTTCATGAAGGTGACAACAGTAGCTTCGACATATTTGGATGCAGAAAACGATCCAAATAATCCAAATGAAGATGTTTTTCATCAAACTCAAGATAGAAAACCCATCATCACGCCAAACATATCTGGCTCAACATCAGACGGAGAAGGTCAGCAGTATCTTCTAATTCCCAATAAAAGAGAAATTCTAGTGAAAAGTATGATGCATGGTCAGAATGTATGTACGCTTGTTCCTGAAAGAAATGCTGATCATGGTATTCTTAATACTGTTGCTATTATGAAACTTAATAAGGTTTCTTCGTCTGACAAGGATTCTGCTTCTGAAGAGTCTTGTGAGGAAACGGAATGGATTGTGCTAGCAGGATTTAGTAGTGGAATATGTTTTGAATGGCTGTTATCATCAATACCATTCTCAAAGAACAATATTGTTGATTCTAGAAGACACTTTTCTGTAGGAGTTGATGGATGTATTACCCATGTGGCCAGTCCTTCTGGTGTATCTAATGGTGAATTCTATGCATTAGTTGAGAAAGAGAAGCAAATAAGTTTCATAAAATGCAGAGTACCTTCCTTCGATGAGGAAAGTGAGTTGAAAGTCACAAGTGAGACTTTGTGTAAATTGTCATTTGAGAAGAAACATCAGCACGCGGACGATATTGTTAGTCTTCAATCGAAGCCTTTCGCACTAGCATGTACACACGCGATCGCAAACGATGGTAAAAGAGATGATTTTATCTGCATTTGTCACAGAAAAGGACTAATTATTTACTCTAATGAAGCTGGTGATTTCGTTTGTGTGCCAAAAACACAGAATATGGCTAGCATTTGTGCCTTTGCCATGTCACCAAATGGTAAGGATTTGGCTCTAGGGTATACCAATGGAAAGATTGATATTTTAGTTTCTATCTTGTCTCAAACTGCGGTATACTTGAAGAAAAAGAAAGATGAAAATGTGAAACATCCCAGTGAAACTTTGGTGTCTAGAACCATTCATTGGCATGCACTTCCAGTCAAAACTTTGTCTTACATTGGGCAGCCAGGATCTCGAGCTACTCCAAGTTTGCTATCTGGAGGAGAAGAGGCAGTTTTGGTTACATGGTCTATTGATAGAGGATTGAATCGACCCACGCATACATTACCTCGTATTACTAAGGGGTGTATTAGTCACATTGCGACCAGCATTTATTCGGATTCTCTTGACATAGTCATTAGATCCATGGACGATTCACTGCAGCTTATTCAGGGATACAACCACGCTGTCCGATGGAAGGTTCAAGGACTAGGATGTTCTTTGAATGAATGTGTCGAATCCGTAAAATCTTCTTCGTTATATACAAATCCCGTTGCGTTACATATTGACCCTCGTACTCAGACTCCTATTCTTACAAGTATGCAAGGTGCTCCAGGACTAGCTCATTGGTTTGACCCGAAAACGGGCCACGTAGTTGGTGAACTAGAAATCGCACCGTACAATCGTATATCCCGAAAAGAGGTCCATCATAAATCTTACCCAAGACCAGAAATTACTCATTTTGCCATGAGCAACTCTGGAAATGATATGATAACAATAGATTCAATGTTGTCAGAAAATATCGGTATGGGAAAGTCGTGTCGGGTCAAGGCATTTACCTCTTCTGGCGATGATTTATCAGAGGAAATGTCCATCACGTCAACTATTAAGTTTTGGAGTTGGTCTCGTGAAATGGAGAGAAATGCTGAAATGAAGAATATTGGTATGCCATATGAACTTGTCGCTGCCATGCCGTATCCACATGGCCTCAAGAGTGGAAGAATATCATCTCTAGCCATATCTCCAGATGGCGCAACAGCTTGTACCCTAAGTAACGAAGAAGGATTCTTCCACATTTGGAGCAAAGTAAAAAGCGCGGGCGCTGACGGGATGAAGAGCAATTCAGGACCATCCGTCCCATCTTGGAAAAGACTTTGCAAAATAGCTATTCCTGCTGGTTACGCTCAAGTCAGTACGAATGATCAACGTGGTCCACTCGTTGTATTCTCTCCTGACAGTTCTGTACTTGCCATTGCGCTTGGTAAGCATATCACGTTGTGGGATCACACGAATGCAACTCTTTTGAATACAGTTGCAGCCGTTGATACTGTTCAAAGCGTCCAATTTGTCCGTTCACCTATGGATATGCTTCTAGTGCTTGGACAGAGATCTTTGTCACTATTACCTCCCTTTGGCCCAGGGTACTTAGGAAGTACAGCATGGTCTTGCGGTCTTCCAAAATTAACCGAAGAAACAGTCATCCAAGTTGATTTATCCAATGCTATCGCTATACCATCACTAAGGGAGATTGCACTTGTCATGGAAGTCAGTCACAACTCTGTCAAGTCTGGCAAAGTTATTCTCTTGGACATGTTGACAGGTAAAGCAAAAGCAAATGAATCTGATGAAGTATTTGGCTGGGATATATCTGCTACCATTCAAAGTATAACCGATATTTCACATTGCAATGCTACCTGGAGAAATCCAAATGCCTCGTTGCTTCTTCTTACATCGGATAATGAGATGCTTGCTTTGGAAAGAACTTCAGATGAAGATAAGAAGGAAATGGCACCAAGAGGATGTTTTGCAAGAATTGGAAACAATAATTCGAAGGCTCTCACGTCATACGTATCAAACAAACTTGAATCGTTTAAGCGAAAGAGATTAGACAATGAATCTATGCCACCTTCCAAACGTGCTGATATTGACATTACTAGTGCTGTGCTGTTCAGTGATAGTACCAATGAATCCAAAACAGTTCCTCTTTCTACATTCCAATTACCTTCTTTGAACAGTTCTTTTGTTAGATCTTTCGTCGGTCGACATTTATCTAAAAACTAAGTAATCTTACATTCCATTACGACATCTACTCGCAATGACAATGTGTCTTTCATAGGGCTCATTACCTTTTATCCTCCTCGCGCCTCTCGCTTTCGTTTCTCTTTGAACAGAAAAACGAAAAGCTAAGTAATCGTCATTTATAATTCGTACAGCATATAGTGAATAGTAAAATATGACCTCTGCGCTTGACATTATTGACAACGCCATCGCTGAACTTGAAGCAAAACTTAACCTGAAACCTGGTGAAGTTCTTCCAAGTGCTTCTCAGGGAAGTAAAGAAAAGGCACCTAAGAAGCCGAAGAAGGAGAAACCGCAAAACAATCCCCCCAAGAAGAAGAATGCCTCGGCGAATGACGATCAACCTGACATTTGCAAATTGGAGTTTAAAGTTGGTGTAATCACAAAGGTTTGGGTTCACCCTGATGCTGATAAATTGTATTGTGAAGAAATTGATGTCGGTGAAGAAGAACCTCGTCAAATTGCCAGTGGATTGCGACCTCACTATAGCCTCGAGCAGATGGAAGGACAGCGTCTTCTTGTAGTATCGAACCTCAAACCCAAGAAACTAGCAGGATTTCAATCTTCTGGAATGGTCCTTTGTGCTGCTGAAACAAAGGAAGATGGGACAGAAACCGTTGTTTTTGTAGAACCACCTGCTGATTGTAAAGTTGGTGAAGTCATTTCGTTTGAAGGACTTCCTCAACCTGAACCCTTCTCTGGTGCTCAAGTAGAAAAAAAGAAAATATTTCAGTCATGTGCTGAAGGTATGAAAACCACAGAAGACGGTCTGGCTGCTTGGAATGGTCATGTGTTTATGACATCTTGTGG
>Ga0213868_10002503_pt1 | contig 17578 bp, 19 predicted proteins | sample PICome_9_FD_160087 | JGI IMG/M metagenome (GOLD analysis project Ga0213868, IMG submission 160087) | Coastal seawater microbial communities near Pivers Island, North Carolina, United States - PICO127 | ecosystem: Environmental > Aquatic > Marine > Coastal | place: USA: North Carolina...
GCTCTGCGCAACACATCTTTAGGTTGTGTATTCTGAGGATACATTCACGGTTCTTTCGCCGTGTTATCCACAGCCAAAGGACAGTGACGATGCAAGACATACTGACAATGTTGAACGCGGTGCGCCGCCCCGAGCTTATGATGCGGGCGGCACGCATTGGCGCACAAAGCTATCGCCGGACGGCCCATTTGCCACGACTTCTGGGATACGGGGTGCTGCCGCGTCATGCGCCGGCCGTGCTCAGGCTGATGGAAATGGAAGCAGCGCTTGAGGATATGCGCACCCGTGATGACGCCAGCTATAGCGTGGTGCGGCATCTCGATGTGCTGATTGCTTTGGTCGGTGAGGCCCGCGTGCTCAGCACAGCGCAGGCCTCAACCGCGATCACATGAAACTGTCAGGCTCTGCCAGTTTCTTCTGGGCGACAAAGGCATCCAGCCCCTCGCGAATGGCGGGGTCCATGGCGGGCTGCTGGTAATCGGCCAGCATTTTTTCAACCCGGCGCGTGGCCAGCGCCTCTGTGTCGCGTGCCCCTTCATCTTGCCAGGTTTCAAATGGCTTGTAGTCCAGCAGATCGGACTTCCAGAAGGCGCTTTTGAAATTGCCCTGGGTGTGGGCACAGCCCAGGAAATGCCCGCCCGGTCCCACTTCGCGGATCGCATCCATGGCTTGGGCGTTCTCATCAATCTGCACACCTTTGGCAAAATGGTGCAGGATGCCCAATTGATCCGCGTCCATGACGAATTTCTCAAAAGAGCTGACCAGCCCCCCTTCAAGCCATCCGCAGGCATGCAGCATGAAATTCACACCCGACAAAAGCCCCATGTTCAAACTGTTCGCGGTTTCATAAGCAGCCTGCGCGTCAGGCAGTTTCGAGCCACAGAATGATCCCGCAGAACGGTAGGGCAGATTGAGCCGCCGGGCCAGTTGCCCCACCCCATAGGTGATATGAGCAGCCTCAGGTGTGCCAAAGGTCGGCGCGCCCGAATTCATATCGATCGAGGTCACGAAGGCCCCCATGATCACGGGCGCACCCGCACGGCACAGCTGTGAATAGGCAATGCCGGCCAGACCTTCGGCCAAGACCTGTGTCAAGGTGCCCGCCACGGACACCGGTGCCATGGCACCGCCCACAATGAAGGGCGAAACGATACAGGCCTGATTGTTCTGCGCATAGACATCCAGTGCCCCCATCATCACATCGTCGAATGTCATCGGAGAATTGATGTTGATCAATGATGTCATCACGGTGTTTTGCTGCACAAAATCCTCACCAAAGAGGATCTTGCACATATCAACCGAATCCTGTGCCCGCGACGGCTCTGTCACCGATCCCATGAAGGGTTTATCGCTCAGCGTCATATGGGCATGCAGCATGTCCAGATGGCGTTTGTTAACCGGAATATCTGTCGGTTCACATACGGTGCCGCCCGAATGGTGCAGCCATTTGGACATATAGCCCAGCTTCACAAATTTATTGAAATCCGCCATCGTGGCATAGCGGCGCCCGCCCGCGGCATCGCGCACAAAGGGGGGGCCGTAAACCGGGGCCAAGACCAGATTGCGCCCACCGATGACGACATTGCGCTCTGGGTTGCGGGCATGCTGGACATATTCAGAGGGGGCCGTGGCACAAAGCTTGCGCGCCAGACCGCGTGGAATGCGCACCCGCTCGCCCGTCACATCTGCCCCCGCATCGCGCCAGCGCTGCAAAGCCAGCGGATTATCGGGGAAATTCACACCGATCTCTTCCAATACCGTTTCGGCATTATACTCGATCAGCTCAAGCGCCTCTTCGGTCAGCACTTCATAGTTTGGAATGTTACGCTCAATGAACTTTGCAGTTTCAAAAGACACTGCACTGCGTTCCGCCCGCCGTGCTGCACCCCCACCGCCACGTCCGCGCCGCGCTGTTTCCGCCATGTCATCGATCCTTATGTCAATATTTGCCCTGTGCTATCCCATTCCCCTCTCCGCCTTCTCGCAAATACCGTCCTGTGAGGGTAAAAAACGACATCTATGCGCCCGCTTCTCTTTTTGGCCCTAAATCCCTCGGGGGTTTGGGGGCAGGCCCCCAATCCGCCCCTTGCCAGCAGCGCGCTGCCCACATAATCAGGCGGTATGACACAGATCGCCTCCCCCACCGACCACGACCGCCTGCTGATCATTGATTTCGGCAGCCAGGTTACCCAACTCATCGCCCGCCGCCTGCGCGAATTAAACGTCTTTTGTGAAATCCACCCGTTCAATCTGGTGGATGCGGCGTTTCTGGCTGACTTCAATCCCAAGGCCGTGATCCTTTCTGGCGGCCCGGCTTCGGTCTTTGACAAAGGGGCCCCGCGCCCGCCGGAACAGGTGTTTGAACTGGGCGTGCCTATCCTGGGGATCTGTTATGGCCAGCAGGTCATGATGGAAATGCTGGGCGGCAAAGTTGAGCGTGGCCATGGCACGGCCGAATTTGGCCGCGCCTATGTCACGCCCCAGGCCGACCATCTTGATCTGCTGCAAGGCTGGTTCCAGACTGAGCGCGAGCAGGTCTGGATGAGCCACGGCGATCACGTCAGCAAGATCGCGGCCGGTTTCAAGGTCTTTGGCACTTCGCCCAACGCGCCTTTTGCCATCACAGCCGATACATCGCGCCAGTTCTACGCGGTTCAATTCCACCCCGAAGTGCACCACACGCCCAATGGCGCGAAACTTTACGAGAATTTCGTGCGCATCGCGGGTTTCAAAGGGGACTGGACGATGCGCGCCTACCGCGAAGAGGCGGTGGCGGCGATCCGCGAACAGGTAGGCGACAAACAGGTGATCTGTGGATTGTCCGGCGGCGTGGATTCGTCGGTTGCGGCCGCGCTGATCCATGAGGCGATCGGCGATCAGCTGACCTGCGTCTTCGTCGATCACGGCCTGTTGCGCAAGAACGAGGCCCAAGAAGTCATCACGATGTTCCGCGACCATATGAACCTCAAGGTCATTCATGCGGATGAGGTCGAACTGTTCCTGGGCAAGCTCGAAGGGCAGTCGGACCCCGAGACCAAGCGCAAGATCATCGGCGGTTTGTTCATTGATGTGTTTCAGAAATATGCCGATCAGATCGAAGGGGCAGAGTTTCTGGCCCAGGGCACGCTCTATCCCGATGTGATCGAATCGGTCAGCTTTTCAGGCGGCCCTTCCGTGACGATCAAGAGCCATCACAATGTGGGCGGCCTGCCCGAAAAGATGGGATTGAAGCTGGTCGAACCGCTGCGTGAACTCTTCAAGGATGAGGTCCGCGCCCTTGGGGCCGAACTGGGCCTGCCCGCGTCTTTCATCGGGCGCCATCCCTTTCCCGGGCCGGGCCTTGCGATTCGCTGCCCCGGAGAGATCACCCGCGAAAAACTTGAGATCCTGCGCGAGGCGGATGCGGTCTATATCGACCAGATCCGCAAACACGGGCTTTATGATGAGATCTGGCAGGCATTCGTGGCCATTCTGCCGGTGCGCACCGTTGGTGTGATGGGCGATGGGCGGACCTATGATTTCGCCTGTGCATTGCGCGCTGTGACCTCGGTGGATGGGATGACGGCTGATTATTATCCGTTCAGCCATGAATTCCTGGGCGAGACAGCCACGCGGATCATCAACGAAGTGCCCGGCATCAACCGTGTCACCTATGACATCACCTCAAAACCGCCAGGAACCATCGAATGGGAGTGACCCTGAACGGTTTCCTGCGCTGCGAAAACCCCGATGAGGCCGCCCGCGTTCGGGCAGCCCTGCCCGATCATATCAGGCTGACCCGCGCAGAGCAGGGCTGCCTGTCCTTCGAGGTGACACAAACCCCCAATCCGTTGGTCTGGGCCGTTGCCGAAGAATTCACCGATCCTGCGGCATTTGAGGCCCATCAGGCGCGTGCGCAGGCCTCTGACTGGGCGCATGCCACCAAGGGGATTGCGCGCGACTACCAGATCCGGGGCATGCCATGACCTCGACCCTGCGGGCGGCATTGTGGATGATGGGGGCGATTTTCAGCTTTACCACCATGGCGCTTGCCGGCCGGTCGTTGAGTGCCACTTTCGATACTTTCGAGATCATGATGTACCGCTCCGCCTTTGGCGTGATCGTGGTATGCACGTTGGCCTATGCCACGGGAACCTACCGCCAGATTGGCGTTGGGGCCATCCGGGGTCATTTTACCCGGAATATCTTTCATTTTGCTGGCCAGAACCTGTGGTTTTACGCGGTGACCGTGGTGCCACTGGCGCAGGTCTTTGCGCTTGAGTTTACCTCGCCGCTCTGGGTGATCGTCTTGTCGCCGCTGTTGCTGGGTGAACGTCTGACTTTGGTGCGCGCGACCGCCGCCATGATCGGCTTTGTCGGCATCTTGATCGTGGCGCGGCCTGATATGGCGGGGCTGAACGCGGGCATTCTGGCCGCCGCCAGCTGTGCCATCTTTTTTGCCTTGACCTATATTTTCACCAAACGTCTGACGCGGACCGAAACCATCACTGCCATCATGTTCTATCTGACATTGATGCAATTGATCTTTGGTTTGATAACAGCCGGTTACGATGGGGACATCGCCCTGCCCAGCCTCAGCAATGCGCCGCTCTTGGCGCTGGTCGGGGTCTGCGGTTTGTTGGCCCATTTCTGCATTACCAAAGCGCTGCAGATTGCACCGGCCACCGTGGTGGCCCCGATTGATTTCGCCCGTCTGCCGATTGTCGCGATCATTGCAATGCTGGTCTATAATGAGGCCCTGGATGTCTGGGTCTTTGTAGGTGCCGCCGTGATCTTTGCCGGTAATTATTTCAACATCTGGACCGAAACCCGCAAGACCGCCTGATCTGCCAAAGCAGCTGGTTTATCGCGGTCTGGTACCTTGTCCGGCTGGCCCGCTGGTGCCGCACGGGTGCATCTGGTGCACGACCTTGCTTCGGGTTAGGTAGGGGGCAACGCATTTTCACACGGACCCTGACCCATGCTGTATTCCTCTGCCCAAGATTGGCGCGATGCGCCGCGCCGCAAAGTTCTGGTGTTCGGCATGTCCGGTCTGGGCAAGACGCATCTTTCGGGGCTTTTGCGCGGTTCTGGTGAATGGTTTCACTATTCCATAGATTACCGCATTGGCACGCGCTATCTGGGCGAAACCATTGCCGACAACGCCAAGGCAGAGGCGATGAAAGTGCCTTTCCTGCGCGATCTGCTGATGACCGACAGCATCTACATCGCCTCCAACATCACCTTTGAGAACCTTTCGCCGGTTGCGACCTGGCTGGGCAAACCGGGTGATCCGGCCAAGGGGGGGCTGCCGATGGCCGAATATGCCCGCCGGCAAGAGGCCTTTCGGCAGGGCGAGATTGCAGCGCTGCTGGACACGGCGCATTTTGCGGCCCGTGCGCAAAATTTGTATGGCTATGACCATTTCATCTGCGACACCGGCGGGTCGATCTGTGAATGGGTCGATGCCAATGATCCCAACGATCCGCTGCTTCAGGCGCTGTCGGAGGAATGTCTGCTGGTCTGGATCAAGGGCGATGCCGCCCATACCCAGGAATTGATCCGCCGCTTTGACCGCGCGCCCAAACCAATGGCCTATCAGCCAGAGTTTCTCGCGCAGGTCTGGTCAAGATATCTGAGCGAAAACAACATATCCGAAGACGAGGTTGATCCAGATGCCTTTGTCCGCTGGACCTATGCGCAGGCCCTATCGCACCGCCAGCCCCGCTACGAGGCGATGGCGAAATGGGGCGTTACAATCACGCCCGATCACATTGGGATGCTCAAGACAGAGGAAGATTTTGTTGAACTTATCGCAAACTGTTTGCCCTCATGATCGCGATGCCCACCGCCTGAGGTGCCGCATCTTGGCTGCGGGCGCGTTGCGCGCTATCTGAACCACATATAACATCGGACCTGACCCATGCCCATCAAACTTCCCTCTACCTTGCCTGCCTTTGACGTGCTGACGCGCGAAGGTGTGATGGTGCTGGACGAAGAACTGGCCTCCCGTCAGGACATTCGCCCGCTGAAAATCGCGCTGCTGAACCTGATGCCAAAGAAAATCCAGACGGAGAACCAATTCGCCCGGCTGATCGGTGCCACCCCCCTGCAGATCGAACTGAGCCTGCTGCGCATGACCGATCATCAGACCCGCAATACTGCCGCCGACCATATGGAGAGCTTTTACCGCCCCGTCAGCGAGGTGGTGGAAGAAAAGTTCGACGGGCTGATCATCACCGGTGCCCCGATTGAACATCTGCCCTTTGACGAAGTGTCCTATTGGGATGAGCTGAAACAGGTGATGGACTGGACCCAGACCAATGTGCATTCCACCTTCGGCGTCTGCTGGGGCGGGATGGCGATGATCAATCATTTCCACGGGGTCAGGAAACATATCCTAAAGCATAAGGCCTTTGGCTGTTTCAAACACCGCAACCTTGATCCCTCCTCGCCCTATCTGCGGGGCTTTTCGGACGAATGTGTGATGCCCGTGTCGCGCTGGACAGAGATGCGCCAGGACGAAGTCGACGCGATACCTGCCCTCAAGACGCTGCTGGGCAGCAATGAGGTCGGCCCCTGCCTGATTGAGGACGCAGGCCATCGCGCGCTCTATGTGTTCAACCATTTCGAATACGACAGTGACACGCTGAAACAGGAATACGACCGCGATGTCGCCGCAGGCACCCCGATCAATGTGCCGGGCAATTACTATCCCGATAATGATCCCAGCCGCCCCCCCACCAACCGCTGGCGCAGCCATGCGCATCTGCTTTATGGCAATTGGATCAACGAGATATACCAATCCACACCCTTTGATATGGCCGACATAGGCAAAGGCTGAGATGAGGCGCTTTATGCTCTATTTCCTGATCACGGTGGCGGCAATCGCCGCCTTCACCCAATGGCGTGCCGGGGTCCGCGAGGCGCAGGCCGTGATCAGCCACCCTCCCGCCAACGAGATCGTCACCGTCGATGGCGTGGAAGTGCATTACAAGGTCATAGGCCAAGGCCCGGATCTGGTCTTGCTGCATGGGGCCAGCGGCAATCTGAATGATTTCACCATGGGATTCACCGACCTGTTGAAAGACCGCTACCGGATCATTCTGTTTGACCGTCCCGGTCTGGGCTGGACCGGTCGCTTGCCGGGCTATGGGGGGGCGTGGAACAACGCCGAGGAAACACCGCTGGAACAGGCCGCGCTCTTGCAAAAGGCAGCAGATCAGATTGGCGTCAAGGACCCCATCGTCCTGGGCCATTCCTTTGGCGGCATCGTGGCGATTGCCTGGGGGTTGAGCAGGCCTGAAACCACCGCCGCCCTCGTGCTGGTCTCAGCGGTATCAGAACCTTGGCCGGGTGAATTGGGCTGGACCTATACGGTCAACGGCTCAACACTTGGCGGTGCCATGTTCGTGCCCTTGATCACCGCACTGGTCCCGCAAAGCTATGTCGCCGCCAGCATTGGTTCAATATTCGCCCCGCAAACAGCCCCCGAAGGCTATGCCGAACACATCGGCGTTGGCCTGACCCTGCGCCGCGAAAGCCTGCGCGCAAATGCACAGCAGGTGAACGCCCTGCGTCCGCATGTTGTTGAAATGCAAAAAAGTTATGGCACGCTGCGCATGCCGATCGAAGCGGTGCACGGGGATGCCGATACAACCGTGCCACTGGCCATCCATGCCAAAGTCCTGATGGGCGATGTGCCCAACGGCAATCTGACTGTGCTGCCCGGTCAGGGACATATGCCGCAACATACCTCTGCGGCCGATGTGGTAGCGGCGATTGACCGGGCGGCGGCCCGTGCGGGTTTGCGTTAATCGCATTAACATCCCATATAGAAGGGACAAACATTCCAGCCGGAGGCCCCATGGACCTGCCCTTTGACGGCGCAATCAGCGCCTTTTTCGAAAACGAAGCACCCGCTGACATCCGCGCCGCCATAAAACGCGCCGACAAGGATGACATCCTGACCGCAAGCTACCCGCATTCAGAACGGATGGCGCGCAAGGTCTATGAAAAAGAGATGGCGAAGGTGCAGATCGAACTGGTGCGCCTTCAGGCCTGGGCACGCCAGACCGGCACGCGTATCGCTTGCATCTTTGAAGGCCGTGATGGTGCTGGCAAGGGCGGCACAATCACCCGCTTCCAGACCAATCTAAATCCGCGCGCCGCACGGGTCGTGGCCCTGTCTAAACCGACAGAGACCGAGCAGACGGAATGGTATTTCCAACGCTACGTCAAACATCTGCCAAGTGCCGGTGAAATCGTGTTTTTCGACCGCTCGTGGTATAACCGCGGCGTGGTGGAACATGTATTTGGTTTTTGCACGGACAGGCAGCGCGACCATTTCTTTGCCCAGGTCAGCCCCTTTGAGGAAATGCTGGTGGATGAGGGCATCCATGTTTTCAAATTCTGGCTGAACGTGGGCCGGGCCGAACAATTGCGTCGCATGCTGGCGCGCGAAAGCGACCCGCTCAAGCAATGGAAGCTCAGCGGGATTGACGTGAAAGGCCTGAGCAAATGGGACGCCTATACCGCCGCGATCCAAGAGACCCTGCAGCGCAGCCATTGCGAACATGCGCCCTGGACGATCATCCGCTCAGACGACAAACGCCGCGCGCGGCTGAGCGCGATCCGCAGCGTGCTGCACGCCTTTGACTATGACCGCAAGGATGCCAAGGCCATCGGCCCGATCGACAGTGCCATCTGCGGCGGGCTGGACATTTGGGATGCCTAAAAAGGGTTATCATCATGGCAACCTGCGCCAGGCCCTGACCGCCGCCGCGCTGGAGCTGATCGAGGCCCGCGGCCCCATGGGCTTTACCCTGTCAGAGGCGGCCAAACAGGCCGGGGTCACCCCGGCGGCCGTCTACCGTCACTTCGACGGCCGCGAAGCCCTGATCGCTGAGGCGGCCCTGCAAGGCTATGAAATCTTTGGTGATCTGATGGATTACGCCTACCAATCGGGCCAGCCTTCCGCGCTGAAAGCCTTTGAAGCCACGGGGCGCGCCTATCTGGCCTTTGCCCGGAAATATCCCGGCCATTACATTGCGATGTTCGAAAGCGGCATTTCCGTCAACCGCACGCCGGAACTGGCCGCGGCGGTGGAACGTGCCAATGGCGTGCTGGAAAAAGCCGCCACTGACCTGAGCAAACATATCCCCGAAGACAAACGTCCCCCCGCCTCGATGTTCAGCGCCCATATCTGGGCGCTGAGCCACGGGGTTGTCGAACTCTTTGCACGCAATTCGCCCGGACGGGCCTCGCCCTTTCCCCCCGACGATCTGCTGGAAACCGGGATCGGGATCTATTTGCGCGGATTGGGTCTGGTGGATCCTGACGCGTGACGCGTTTGGCCAGGCTGGCGTCACCAAAACGCCTCAGACCAACGCGGGCTCCAAGGTTTTCATCACCTCGGCCGCGATGGTCAATGACCGTTTGCGCGCGGCATGATCATGGATCTGGCTGGTCAAGATAATTTCGTCCGGCTGGTAACGCGCGATAATATCTGCCAGCTCCTGCCGCACCTTCGACGGGCTGCCGGTCGCCGAAACCTGCATCATCTGGTCCACGGACCGGCGAAGCCCAACCCCGATGACCGCATCGATATCGTCAACGGGTCGGGGCAGCTTGCCTCTTGTGCCGCTGCGCATCCGCGCAAAGGCCTGCTGCATGGAGGTGCGCAGATAGGCCCCTGCCTCATCCGTTTGCGCCGCAAAAACATTGGCCGCCAACATGAAACGCGGTGCCGACAAATGCTCTGACGGGCGGAATGTCCGGCGGTAAATCTCGATCGCCTGCTCCAGCGCATCGGGGGCAAAATGCGAGGCAAAGGCATAGGGCAGCCCAAAATGCGCCGCCAGCTGCGCCCCATAAAGTGATGATCCAAGAATCCAGACCGGTACATGGCTCGCCTCGCCGGGCAAGGCGCGGACCGCTGCACTTTCACGGCGCGGCCCCAGATATCCGATCAATTCCGCCACAGCACCTGGAAAGTCATCACTGCCCACCCGGCGCAAGGCCTGATAGACCGCATGATCGCCCCCCGGCGCACGGCCCAAGCCCAGATCAATCCGGTCACCATGCAGTGCGGCCAATGTGCCAAATTGCTCGGCGATGGCCAGCGGCGCATGGTTGGGCAGCATGATGCCCCCGGCCCCGACGCGGATCGTCTTGGTATGTGCAGCCACATGTCCAATCAACACGGATGTCGCGGCACTGGCGATGCCGGGCATATTGTGATGTTCGGCCAACCAATAGCGGTGAAACCCCAGCCGTTCCGCCTCCTGTGCCAAGTCGGTTGTATTGCGCAGCGCCTGTGCCACGTCAAACCCTTCAGGCACCGGGGCCAGATCAAGAACAGAATATTGCATCAGCTTTCCCTTTGATTGCCACCAAACCTAACCGCGCCGCCAAGAATTAAAACCCCCTACCGACGCATCCGCCCCCCTTCATCTTGCCGCTAAACTCTGGGGGGTCTGGGGGGCCAGCCCCCCAGTGCGCATCATCCCAACGAAAAAGGCCGCATCCAAAGATGCGGCCCCTTCCAAAAACAATGGCAATACTTAACGCTTGGAGAACTGGAAGCTCTTACGCGCCTTGGCCTTACCGTATTTCTTACGCTCAACCACACGGCTGTCGCGTGTGAGGAAGCCTGCGGCTTTCAACGCGCCACGCAGAGAGGGATCATAAAGCTGAAGCGCCTTTGAAATCCCGTGCTTGACCGCGCCGGCCTGACCGGACAGACCGCCGCCCTTGACCGTTGCGAAAACGTCAAACTGGCCGACGGTGTTGGTGATGCCAAAAGGCTGCGCCAGGATCATCTGCAGAACGGGGCGGGCAAAATATGCATTCTGCTCTTTTCCGTTGACGATGACCTTGCCTGAGCCCGGCTTGATCCAGACGCGGGCGACCGCGTCTTTACGCTTGCCTGTGGCATAGGAACGGCCCAATGCGTCACGAACAGGCTCGCGGGGGGTCAGTTCGACAGCAGGCGCTGCCGGGATCCCGGCAACGGATGCGAGATCTTCGAGTGTGTTGATTTCATCGGACATTTATGCGCTCCGGGTGTTTTTCTTGTTCATGGCCTTGACGTCCAGAACTTCGGGGCTTTGCGCCTCATGTGGGTGATCAGCACCTGCATAGACGCGCAGGTTGGTCATGATCTGACGGCTCAGACGGTTGCCGGGCAGCATGCGCTTGACCGCCAGGGTCACGACGCGCTCTGGGTGGGCACCCTCAAGGATCTGTGCCTTGGTACGCTCTTTGATCCCGCCGGGGTGGCCGGTGTGCCAGTAGAATTTTTCTTCGCGCTTTTTGCCAGTCATCTGGATTTTCTCGGCATTGATGATGATGACATTGTCACCACAATCCATGTGAGGTGTGAAAGACGGCTTGTGCTTGCCGCGCAGGCGCATGGCAACAATAGACGCAAGACGGCCCAGCACGACGCCTTCGGCGTCAATGATGATCCATTTCTTGTCGATGTCTGCCGGTGTTGCAGAGAAGGTTTTCATCGGATGTTCCTGTTTAACGATAATCGGGTCCACCACAGGGGTGGCGCGTATCAGTGATGAGCGGGTTATAGAGATGCCTATTGCCGCGTCAAGCGCGTTAAACCCAAAATAGTGACGCAAAAACAGTTACTTGAGATTTAGGTAAAATAATACCCCATATTTACACCCCGATTTGGTCGGCCGGATTCTCCAACAGGGCTCGCAGGCGCACCATTGCGGCCTCAAAGCTGCGCAAAGACACGCCCCCATTGATCGCCATCCGCACGGCATGGGGGCTTTGTCCGTCCCTGCAGGCGAATTCTTAGGCAGCCCGAATCTGTATACCCTGTTTTTCCGCCGCCTGGCAAAAGGCAGAGGCCCGCCACCCCTGCGGCAGGTGCAGCCAGACAAACGGCACATCCTTGCGCCAGCGCAGATCGAAACTGCCCAAAGTATTCACCGCGACCTTGACGTAGTTTTCCACACCCCTGCGCGAGGCTTCCATGATCTGCGGCAAATCAGGATGCGACAGCAACGCCGCCGTCAGATCAATGATCGGCGTGGCCAGGCCAAAGAACCCGTGTTCCGCAGAACGGTGCAGCGCCATCGACATGCCCCTGGGCCCGATCGCACAGCCAACCCGCAAGGACGGCGTGATGGATTTGGACAAGGAACTGACATACCATCCGCGCTCAGGGGCCAACCTGCGATACCCGATCCCCTCGGCGCGGCCCATCCGGTAGCAATCGTCTTCCATGATCTGCAGATCCGCCTTGCGTGCAACATCCACCAAGGCGTGTCGCCGTTCCATCGGGGTGAAACCACAGGTGGGGCTATGCACCTCGGGCGAGGTGCACAGCAATTGCGCCTCGGGGTGGCGTTCGGCGGCGGCGGCCAGCGCCTCTGGGATGATCCCATCTGCGTCGCAAGCCACAGAAACCACATCCGCACGCACCAACTCTGCCGCTCGGCGAAAACCTGGATAGGCCAGTTCTTCCACAAAGACGGTGGGCCGCCTGCCCCTTAGCACCGTCTGAAAGACCAGCAAGATCGCATTCTGCCCGCCGTGCGACAGAACAATATCGCTTTCATCCAACTGCCCAATGGGGGCCCCCTGCAGCCAATCGGCCATCGCTGTGCGGGCGGCCTGCGCGCTGCGCCTTGAGGGATAATGCATCATCCCGGACGGGGGATCATTGGCGATTTCACCCAGCAGCCGCTGGATCAATCTGGCCTGCCCGCCATCCGGCAGATGGGGTGAAAACAGGTTGACGTTGCCTGTGTCACCGGGGCTGTTGTCCGGCACATTGTCCAATTCATGCAAGTTCAGCGGCAGACCCGAAACTTCGGCGTCCACATGGCTTTGGGGGTCGGCCACATAGGTGCCGCGCCCCACCTCGGCCTGCAATACGCCGCTGTCTGTCAGCACCGTATAGGCCCGCGCCACGGTGCCCGGTGTGATCTTGAGCTGCCACGCCAGTTCGCGCACCGGCGGCAGCTTGTCCCCCACCGTCAGACCGCCAAGCGCGATCTTGTCGCGGATCATTGTAACAACCGCTTTGTACTTTGGCTTGGCGGATTGAAGCGCCTCTGACGACCAAATTGTATCCATTACAATGTTTCCCTAGCACCCTGCGCCGATCATATTGTATCAAATAACCGTAGCAAATGGCTACATTGTGTCAATACAATTCAGGTTAGGAGATTTCCCATGGCACTCGCAAGACCGATGCAGAACGACGCGCTCAGCATTCTGAGCCAACCCGGCGCACCCGTTGCGGCACAGGTTGCCGTTGCTTTCGCGGTCTTGGTGACGAAATGGGCCACTCGGTGCCGCACCCGACGGGCGCTGGCCCAATTGGAGCCATGGCAGCTGCGCGATGTGGGACTGACACCCGAGGACGCCTATGGTGAGGCGTATCGCGTGTTCTGGCGGGCGTGACATCCCCGTCTCTCGCCAGACCTCTTCAAACTGGGCCGGGATATCCCGGCCCTTTTTTATACCTTCGGCGCTTTTTTATCCGATCGGCCTTGGCGGGATCGCATAGGTCAGGCTGGCCCGCGCCACGGGGGCATCCATGCCTTCTGAATACAGCAGCACATCGGTCACCGACAGCTGCTTGCCCAGCTTCAACAGCCTTGCCTTGGCGATCAGCGGTACATCGGCGGCAGGCTTGCGCATGAAATCAATCGAACAATTGGTGGTCACGGCCAGCGCCTGCGGGCCAATCTGGGACAGGGTCACGATATAGGCGGCGACATCTGCAAGGCCGAACATGGACGGACCGGAGACGGTTCCACCCGGACGCAGATGTTTGTCCGACACCAGCAGCCGCATCGTCACCTCGCCCTCACCCACATGATCGACGTTGAAATCATCGGCGACCTGTTGGAACACCTGCCCCATAAAATCATTCAGTTCCTGGGCGGTCATCATCACGGGCATGCTTGTTCTCCTGTCTGCTCTCTGCGTAAGATTGGCACAGATGATGGGGAGAGAGGCAAGATGGCAATTCTGGAGATGACGCAACGTGGCGCGGTCTGCCACCTGACAATGAACGCCCCAGAGCGGCTGAATGCGCTGTCGGACGAAATGTTGGCCGCATTGCATGGCACCCTCGATACATTGGCACAGGATGCCTCCGTTCGGGTCATCACGCTTGCCGGTGCGGGCAAGGCGTTTTGCGCGGGACATGATTTGCGACAGATGACGGCGATGCGCCAGTCCGAGGATGGCGGGGCGGCGGCCTTTAAGGATCTGTTTGACCGTTGCGCCGCCGTGATGGCGCGGGTGCAGTCGATGCCCCAGCCCGTGATCGCGCAGGTGCACGGCATTGCCACGGCTGCCGGTTGCCAGCTGGTTGCCACCTGCGACATGGCAGTCGCGGCCCAGGACACGCGCTTTGGCGTGAATGGTGTGAATATCGGTCTGTTCTGTTCAACGCCGATGGTCGCGCTCAGCCGGAACATCCCCCGCAAACAGGCCTTTGAGATGCTGACCACTGGCGAATTCATCCCCGCAGCGCGCGCGCTGGATTTGGGGTTGATCAACCGGGTTGTTGCCGCCGACGCGCTGGCAGAGGAAACCGCCCGGCTTGCCGATACGGTTGCGGCGAAATTGGGGGCGGCCGTCAAGATCGGCAAACAGGCCTTTTACAATCAGATCGCGATGACCACGGCAGACGCCTATGCCTATACCGGCGAGGTGATGGTGCAAAACATGCTGCGCTCTGACACCCGCGAAGGCATTGATGCCTTTTTGGAGAAACGCGACCCTGACTGGGATCAATGATTGTTTCTTGGATTTGATTCTATTGTTGCGAAACTTGCTATATCAATTTGGGCGCAAATAGGGCATCTGTGTGTCAGGGCGTAAATGCTCGGCAATATTTGGGTCGCCGTTGGCGGAAGGTCCCTCCAGGTCAGCCTCTCACTGATCGACCATCCCCGCGACGGCGACCCCAAATAAATCCCCACCTCTCATCCATCCTCTTTTACAGTTAGCATAGGGCTGCGGCACCCTGCCTGTTGCGTCCACGCCTGCCCTGCCCTACATCCGCAATATGACACAGACACTTCATATTATCGGCGGCGGAATGGCCGGATCAGAGGCCGCCTGGCAGGTCGCAAATGCTGGCATCAAGGTGGTGCTGCATGAAATGCGCCCGAAAGTGGGCACATTTGCCCATCAAACCGGGCTTTTGGGAGAGATGGTTTGTTCCAATTCTTTCCGCTCTGACGATTCGGAGCAGAATGCCGTGGGGCTTTTGCATTGGGAAATGCGCGCCGCCAACGGGTTGATCATGGCCACGGCGCAAAAGCACCGTCTGCCTGCGGGCGGTGCCTTGGCCGTTGACCGTGATCCTTTCGCGCAATCGGTTACCGATGCGCTGATGGCCCATCCGAATGTCACCGTGGAATACGGCGAAATCACAGCGCTGCCGAAAGATGGCCATTGGATCATCGCGACCGGCCCGCTGACCTCGGGCGCTTTGGCGCAGGCGATTGCGGATGAAACCGGCGCAGAGGCGCTGGCCTTTTTCGACGCCATCGCGCCGATTGTCTATTTCGACAGCATCAACATGGACCGCGCATGGATGCAGTCGCGTTATGACAAGGGCGAGACAGAGGAAGAGCGCACGGCCTATCTGAACTGTCCGATGACCAAGGACCAATATGAGGCCTTCATCGACGCGCTGTTGGCCGCAGACAAGACAGAGTTCCGCGAAGGCGAGACGGCGGGCTATTTCGACGGCTGCCTGCCGATCGAGGTGATGGCCGAACGCGGCCGCGAGACGCTGCGCTTTGGTCCGATGAAGCCGGTGGGCCTGACCAATGCCAATGACCCCGATGTGAAACCCTATGCCGTTGTGCAGCTGCGCCGCGACAATAAACTGGGTACTTTGTACAATATGGTCGGTTTCCAGACCAAGATGAAATATGGCGCGCAAACCGCTGTTTTTAAAATGATTCCCGGACTTGAGGATGCATCATTCGCACGCCTTGGGGGGATTCACCGCAATTCTTTCATCAACTCGCCCACACTGCTGGATGACCAGATGCGGCTGCGTTCAAAACCTCATATCCGGTTCGCGGGCCAGATCACCGGGGTTGAGGGCTATGTTGAAAGTGCGGCCATGGGCCTGCTGGCGGGCCGGATGGCGGCTGCTGAAATCCTGGGCCACAGGCTGCCTGCACCGCCCAATACAACCGCCATGGGCGCGCTGATGACCCATATTACCGGCGGTGCCGACGCCAAGACCTTTCAGCCGATGAACGTCAACTTTGGCCTCTTCCCCCCCGTGGATGGGCTGAAAAGCGGTCGGCGTGGACGCAAGGACCGCTACAAGGCCTATACCGACCGCGCCAAGATGGATTGGCAAGGGTGGCTGGACACGCAGGGCGTGCCTGCCTAATCTTTGCTCATGACAAAGAGCTTTCTTGATCAGGTCTATGCCGCGCGCGGCGTGGATGAGACCCGCCAGATTTATGATGCATGGGCCGCCAGCTATGAGGCAGAGGTGGCGGAAAACGGCTATGCGACGCCGGGCCGCTGTGCTGTGGCCCTGGCCGGTGTGACAAAGGATCTGACGGCACCGGTGCTGGATTTTGGCTGTGGCACGGGGCTGTCGGGCCTGGCATTAAAGCTGGCCGGGTTTACGGCCATAGACGGTGTTGATCTGTCCGCGCAGATGCTGGCGCAGGCAGAAAAGAAGAATGTCTACCGCAAGACGCAAGTGGTCGACGGCGCGTATGAAGTGCCCCATGCAAGTTATCAAACCATCGCGGCCATTGGCGTGATCGGTGCTGGTGCGGCACCCATATCCATGCTGGACAGGTTGATGAGGGCGCTTGGCAGTGGCGGGCGTTTGGTGTTTTCCTTCAATGACCATACGCTGGCCGATCCCATTCACGAGGCGCGGATCAACGAATGGACCGACTGTGGCGCCGCCCGTCTGCTGATCCGGCAAAGAGGTGATCATCTGCCCAAGATCAACATGAAGTCCAACATCTATATCCTTGAAAAGGCGTGATGTTTCGAACACGATTTGCGCCGTCCCCGACGGGGCCGCTGCATCTGGGCCATGCCTATTCGGCGCTTGTGGCTTTTGACATGGCACAGGCGGCAGGTGGGGAATTTCTGCTTCGGATCGAAGACATCGACCTCGCGCGCGCAAAAGATGCGTGGGAGCGGCAGATTTACGATGATCTGACATGGCTTGGCCTGAGATGGCCGCAGCCGGTGATGCGCCAGTCCGACCGGCAACCGGCCTATGATGCAGCACTTGATGCGCTGTGGGATCAGGGGCTGCTTTATCCCTGCCGGTGCAGCCGCGCCGATATCGCTGCCGCCGCCTCCGCCCCGCAAGAAGGTGCGCCGCTCTTGGGGCCAGACGGTGTGATCTATCCCGGCACCTGCCGCGATGCATTGCCGCCCACAGGTCCGCGCCCCCAAGGGGTGACCCTGAGGCTGGACATGGAGCGCGCGGTCCGTGGCATTGACGCGGTCAGGTTTACGGAAACGGGAACGCACCCGGCTGCTGTGTCCATCACGGCCGAACACCTTGTACACGAGGTGGGCGGTGTGGTGCTGGCCCGGCGCG
>Ga0213868_10002504_pt1 | contig 17577 bp, 26 predicted proteins | sample PICome_9_FD_160087 | JGI IMG/M metagenome (GOLD analysis project Ga0213868, IMG submission 160087) | Coastal seawater microbial communities near Pivers Island, North Carolina, United States - PICO127 | ecosystem: Environmental > Aquatic > Marine > Coastal | place: USA: North Carolina...
ATTCTTCCCAATCTCTTTTCTGAAAAAAGGGAAGTATATGGTCTCATATGTTATGCCATCAACCTCTATTTTCATATAATTTTTCACTGATCTTCCATAGATCAGAACCGATTTTTTGATCACCTATGTATTTGATAAGAATATCAATTTGGTAGTTGTCAAGTCTTAAATCATCTTCATCTTCATCTTTAACAGTATATCCGCGTGATTCAATCTCTTCGATTAGATCATCATCATCAAAATCATCTAAATCAACATCCACATCTACTGTGGTATCTACTGTAATAGTTCTATATTTCGCCATAACAAAATCTCCTTAATAATCTGGTGATGAATATTCAGTATGCTTTTTATACATAGAAAATCCATCAAGTCCATATGTTGGGCATATACTGATATATTCAGGTAAACCCATATCATCTTTTTCCCCTGAAACTCCTGTTATAAACAAAGTTCCTGTTTCTTCGGGCTTGCTTGTCATGAAAGCTGTTTTGACTTTTAGAAGAAAAACTGCAACTTTTGTCAGCTTATCAAAATCTTCAATATCATCAAACTTGTCAACTTCGTAGCCTAGAGAACTTACAAGCTTTTCATAACGATCTTTATAATTTATTGTCATTTTTTATTTCCATTTTTAGACGAATTTTGCAGTACACATCACACCATAAATCATACACGACAAAAACCATAATACCGAAAAAAAAGATTTTCCAAAATCCAGCTACAGTAAAACTTGCTAGGAAAAATCCTAGCAAGAAATCTGCAAACACAACTGCTGCCACATAATCATACCAACGGATCATAACCGATCACCCATTGCATAGAAGTGATGATCACCCCATGTACCAACAAGTTCATATTTACGTGTCCACCTTGGCATACGACTAACTTTTGTAGGGTTCAAGTAGTGAGTAGCACCAATATTTAGCAATTCAATATCACCATTCAAAACATTAGTGGCCAATTCTTCAACTTGATCCCACATATTTTCATTTCTTGCACGGTCTGATAGACCATCACAATACCAAGAAAATTGGCAACGGTGACGCAACATGTTACCATTCGCATCTTTACGCCCTTGGTACACCACACCACAAACAGTGTCTGGGAAGTGATCACTTTCTACCCGATTAAGGGTAACTTCTGCAACTAGCAACATACCATCAGGTCCTTGACCACGGGCTTCATGATACATATTCAATGCTAATGCACGAATTTCTTGTTCAGGTGAACAATTCGCATTTGCTACACTCGCAATACTTGCAAACATAACAACAATCATAATATACACTACTTTAAACATAATCTTCTTTCTTTTTTGTTTAAGACATGTTCAATATGCATGATTCGTGAAGTGTTGTCAAGGACCAATCAAAGTTTATGGTATGTTTTTTTCGATTTCTGGTGTTGGTTCTGTTTCTACTGGTTTAACTGGGCTTTCCAAATCGAGTTTGTTTCTTATTTTTGTGACAAATTCGTCATATGTCTCTACAGGTGTTACTCCAAGAAGTCTACACATAATGACAACATTACCATGTCTAAAATACTCTTTGGGGCAGCATACCACGATATTTGCATTTGTTCCAATACAATATCCAAGTTCCATCAAAGTGATAGGAGATTGTGTCTTGGGGTCAAAATAGAAAACAACCATATCAGCCCTACGAATATGATCTATTTCCCAATTCACTTGTTGATGAAATTGTGTACCAGGGTCTGGGTCCTGAACCCAAGATGAATCCCAATCATCTCTACGGGGGTTGAAAAGTATAATTTTTTCGTTTTTTAGATCATTAGCTAGTTTGTCTTGCCATTTTTCAGCTTTGCCCATTTCGATTGAACCAGCCAAAAATATCTTATCAAAAGTTTCAAATTGGCTGTCATCAGGTGCTTTAATTTCTATCATAATTTATTCCTCTTTTTATCATCATGAATTGGGGAGGATTTCCCTCCCCAATCCTATTTATCGTTTAAGCTTCACATGCAGCACAACCAGATGATTGTACTCTTTTTCTTGTGAGTGACTGGGCAGCAGACATAGAGAAACTGTAATACAGATTCTTTACACCTAATTCCCAAGCATATAGATATAGAGCGTTAATATCCTTAACAGACATGTCTGGATCAAGCATCAGATTAAGACTTTGGCTTTGATCAATATACTTTTGACGAATAGCTGCATAATCTACAATCGTGTATGGATTGATTTCTGAGAAAGTTTTGAAAACTTCTTTTTCTTCTTGAGTCAAGAAGTTTAGATGTTGCACAGAACCATCTGCTGCTTTGATTGTTTCCCACACTTCATACTTGTTTTCACCTTTTTCATCAAGCAACTTTTCAAGATATGGGTTGCGGATTGTTACTTTGATCTTCGCAAGGTCTTTCACATAACAGTTAGAAAACTCTGGTTCAATTGATTGACTTACTTGCCCAAGAATAAATGAACTTGATTTGGTTGGTGCGATTGCCATTGTAGTAGTGTTGCGCATACCATAACCTTCAAGCAAAGGTGGTTCACCAAGAGTTTTTGCAAGCTCTCTTGAAGCTGCATGTGAACGCTCTTGAAGTGTTTTAGCAATTTCAAGGTTCTTTTTGGCTGCTGCACTGGATTCAAAAGGAATCATGTTTGACTGCAAATATGAATGCCACCCAAGGATACCAAGGCCAAGCGCACGGTGATTAATAGAAAATTCACGGGCACGTTTTAGATACTCAATACCTTCTGTCTTAATGATAAATTCTTCACAAACAGTGTCAAGAAATTTTGTCATAATTTCAATAGCGTCAGTTTCGACAATTTCATCCCAATGAAGAACATTTATAGAAGAAAGGACACATGTGAAAGTTTCTGTCACAGAAGATGGTAGTGAAATTTCAGAACACATTTGTGAAGCATAAATCCACATATCTTTGTCTTTATAGACTTGTGGTTTGTTTTTGTTTACGTTATCACCGAACATGATATAGGGGTATCCGATTTCAGAACGTCTTTGCAGAACCTTTGCCCATAGGCGTCTTTTTTCTGGATCACCTGCTTTCATATCATGTATGAATTTATCAGAAACAACAACAGATGTGGTCAAACCTTGAATAGGGTTTCCTTCTGTGCCAATGTCAAGAAATTCATCTGCATCGGGGTGTTCAAGGTCTTGATATGCTGCAAAGAAACCACGACGAACTGAACCTTGTGATACAACAGATGCTAGTGTATCAAACAATTGCATAAAGTGGACAGAACCAGAAGATTCACCAGAATCAGTAATTGGCGCACCTCTATGGCGGATAGGTCCAAAATAACCAGATGTACCACCACCATTCTTCATCAACATACCATTTTCAGCATGTGCATAAAGAATGGATTCCATGCTGTCATCAATATAAGAACCAAAACAAGATACTGGAAGACCTCTTTTCTTGCCGTAGTTTGCCCACACTGGTGATGAAAGAGAATAATAGCCTCTACTCATATACTCATAAAACTTGTCGGCAAAACCTTTTTCACCTAGATATTCTTCTGCTTTGTTAGCAATGTCACGAATTCTACTTTCAGGTGTTTCACCATCACTTAAATATCCACGTGATAAAAATGTTCGTGAATCCTCGTTTAGCCAATAAAATTTTTCCATATTTCCTCTTTCTTTTTCATTTGATGTGAATGGGGTGATAAAAATTTACCACCCCATTTGATTATTTTTGAAACACTTAGAATAAGTCATCTTCTGTAAATGCTTTTGTTTTCTTACTATATGCAGTCCCTCTTTTGACAAAAAAGTCATGATTTTTTGTGCTAAGGATTTCTTCTACGAACCAATCAGTGGTGCGAACTATAGCTTCATCAGTCTCATAAATTGGCTTCATGTCAATTGCTTGTAGAGACTGATTAAAACGATGCTTTAGAAATTCTTTCACTGTTTCTTTTGGTAGGAAGTCCAAATCCACTTCACCATAAATCCAATCTACAATAGCAGACTCAGCCTTATATGCTTCACGTGCAAGGCGGTTAACTTCTGCAATAGTGTTCTTGTCCCACCAATCGGGATTTTCAGCTTTGATGATATTGACAAGTTCAAACCCAAAACGTGCATGAATATCTTCTTCTTTTGATGTTGCCTCAACAGCATTTGAAATACCTTTAAGAACATTCTTATGCTTGTTAAATGCCATCATGATAAGGAACTGCGAAAATAGAGACACATTTTCCACAAACATAGAAAATAGAATGATTTTGTGGAAATAGTCTTTATCATCTGCTGGGGCACCAATAGATTGCTCAAGATACGCAATACGCTTTTTGATTGCAGGAACTTCTACAACTTTCTCGAATTCTTCATTAAGGCCCATAATCTCAATAAGGTTAGAGTATGCATCAGCGTGACGAACTTCGGACTCACCGAATGTGATACCAACAGCCGCTACTTCTGGCTTAGGAAAACGTTCACCGATTTTAGCCCAAAATGTCTTGACAGCAACTTCAATCTGTGAAATAGCAAGCATAGCCTTTTTCACAATTTCTACTTCATGAGGTGTCATTCTGACTTTCATATCTTGAATGTCAGATGAATAGTTAAACTCAGTATGTACCCAATACGAATGACGAATTGCATCAGTATATTCAACAATTTGCGGGTATTCATAAGGCTTTAGATTTGTTCTTTTACGGAAAATATCTGGCATGTTACTATGACGATACAAGATATATTCTCTTGCAAGATCATGAAGCCCCATGTCCATTATGACATTTTCTACAGTTCTATGTATTGAATCCACTTCAATAATATTGTCTTCGAAGTTGGTATCAACAGCATCAGCAACCTCAGAAGCTACTTCATCAGGCAAAGTTTTGCTTCTGATACCAATAGATTTCATTGCTTTAGTTACTGCTGTAGCTATTTTATCTTTAGTGAACTTTTCAGTAGTGCCGTTTCGTTTCATAACGTAATTTGTGTACTCTGGTTGTTCGAAAGATGCGGTATCGTTCATTTACATGACTTCCTTTTTTTTAATGTTAAATATGTCTCATATGCCGCAATATACATTTTGCGGCATTTTTTACCCCATAGGTAGTTATAATAATTGATTTTAAGACAATATGTTGTCTGGTATTTTATTTATATTTCGCACATCTTGTAAAACGTCAAATGTTACAGTTTTTAGCAACATTTGACAATTTTTTTATACAGCCATTTTCATCTTCAACGTTTCGTGTGACTGGTATCCTTCAAGTATGAATTTACTAATTGTATCTAATGGGAAGCCATTTGTCAAGCCATTTTTCAGATCAAAATCATCAGATATTTTAAGTGTCGGAAGAGGATAAAAATCACGTTCCAATATAATTTTTAAAGTTTCAATATGATCATTATAAATGTGAGCATCACCAATAGTATGCACAAAATCACCAACTTCAAGATTGGTTTCTCTTGCAATTATATATGTCAACAAAGCATATGACGCAATATTAAAAGGAATACCTAATCCGATATCTGCGCTACGTTGATATAGTTGACAACTCAAACGTCCATTGTATACACGGAATTGGGCGAGTGTATGGCAAGGGGGTAGTGCCATTTGAGATAGCTGGTTAGGGTTCCATGCTGAGAGAATGAGTCGTCTCGAATCTGGATTGGTTCGAATTTCATTAAGTAACCACTGTATCTGGTCTGTTCCGTTGTGTGGACCGAAGCCGTCGAAGTTGCGCCATTGGTATCCATAAACTGGTCCAAGTCCTTTATACAAATCGTGGTTTTCGTATCCGAGATTTTTTCCTTGAACATCTGCGTTGGCAGTCCAGATAGTATTTCTTCCCACAAGCTCTTTTCTATCTTTTGCAAATGTGAGTTCAGCCAGTCTTCGTTCATCTGTACTTCCTTCAAGAAACCAGATAAGTTCTCCGACAACTGCTTTCCATGCGAGACGCTTACTTGTGACTGCTGGAAACCCATCTTGTAAGTTGAAACGCATTTGGCATCCGAAGATTGATTTTGTCCCAACTCCTGTTCTGTCACTAACTTCTTCCCCGTTTTCTAATACATTTTTAATCAAATCATGATATTGTTTCATTTACTATACCTCATTTTTTACTTATTGTCAAGATGTAATTTTACTCATTATCATAAAATCTGCATCTTCTGTTTTCTTATTTGCAAGAACTTTAAACCCTTCAATCCATGTTGGTTGGATAAAGGTATCACAATAATATGTTTCTTTGAATTTAGTCAAATATAGGCTATTGCAGTATGGAAGTGATTGGCGGTAAATATCCGCACCACCAATAACCCAAATTTTCAAATCATGAAACTTTTTTTCTAAACCTTTGAGTATGTCACCTATGTCACCACTAACCACTTCATCTGGTCCCGAAATATTTTTATTGGAAATGACTACATTGTGTCTATTAGGGAGTTTTTTACATCCAAGAGACTCCCATGTCTTTCTACCCATAACAACAACACCACCAGAAGTATTGTTTTTAAACCATAACATGTCAGCAGCATTTTTAGGCCAAGGCAAATCATTTTTATATCCTATGCCATACTGTTCATCACATGCAAATATCGCATTAATTGTCATTCAAAAAATCCTTCTAACGTTGTTTCTTTTTCAGCAGCATCTATACGTGCTTGTGCTATCAAAATATAATCTGGATCAAGTTCTACTCCAATAAAATCAAAACCTTCCAGCTTTGCGGCTTTTCCAGTCGAACCAGACCCCATGAATGGATCAAGAACAGTGCCGCCTTTTGGTGTTACCATACGAACAAGATATTTCATAAGTTCAGTTGGTTTCACTGTAGGGTGATTGTTTTTTTTGGAAGCAGGATTGACCCAATCTTTAACCCCACATTCGCAAAGATGTGACTCCAAAATAGAAACACCGCATTGAGAACAATAACGGCGAATACCATTTCCTTTGCCCCCAATAGACTTTTCTTCAAAATCGTCAAGCCCTTCATTGCGGTCTTTCTTGGAAGTTTTGGCACAATAAAAGAAACGGGCGGCAGAACCAGTGTCATTCATATTCGTCCTTGAAGAACGGCTTTCAGGTGTCCTGAAATCAATAGGAGAACCAGCTTTTATTGTTTTTGGAAATCCGCCACCATTACTATCAGGAAACAATTCTGTAACTTCATCACTTCCATCATGGATTAGATTGGCAGGGAAACGACCAGTAGGCAAACCACCCTCATATGATAATTCGGTGCCGCCTGTTCCAAATATACTTTCGCCAGACGAACCTTTTCTATTTCCTCCGTATGAACCACCTTTTAATAGTCTGTCATTTTCTTCGTATTGAACCCGACTAGCATCAATATTGATACCACCTGTGCCATGTTTCAGAACATTTGCAGCAACAGTATTTTCACTTAGTGGCTTTCTAGCAACAGTGATTGGTTCTAATGCAGGTTTGAGTGCAGTTCCCCAACCTTCCCATTGCTTTGCTTCATCAGTAGCGGGTCCACCCAACACATTTCCAGTGTATCGTGATTTCACGGCTGGTTTATTGCCGCCAGCACCCGGACCTTCTTTACTTTTGAGGTAATCTCCTATTTGTGTGGATTGTTTTCCGATGACTTGTCGTTGATTTCCAGTGACTCGATCTATATCTTTACTAATATTCAAAGATTTAGGAAATCCACTTCCATATACCCATGCAATCATATCACGAATTTCAAATCCAGCATCTTCAATATTAACTGCCATTCTGTGCTGTGTCCTAGTGCCAGCAAATGCCAGCAGATATCCACCAGGCTTCAATACACGCAAACATTCTTCCCATACATCTTTGCTTGGAACTGATTTATCCCACGCTTTACCCATAAAGGACAATCCATAAGGCGGATCAGTGACAATACTGTCTACACTATTATCATCTAGTTCTTTTAGTTTATCAAGGCAATCACCTAGCATCAATTTAACTTCACTCATTTTATATCTCCATTCAACATTTTTTCAATTCAAGTAGTCGGATTTTGGCGTCCAATCCCTTGTAAGTATTTCTCTTAACATATTCTTGTATTTGTGATGTGGTCAGACCATTTAACGCAAATTCATTAAGGTCTTTACCATATTTAGAAAGAGATTGAGGGAACAAACAGACAGATACGCCTTTTGATATAACCTTTTCCAATCGTTTCATAATTTCTTTATTTCTATACTCCAAATCAAATACAAATACAGCATTTTCTATGTTTTCTAACCCATCTGTATTACCGTCAGCACCTGCCATAGCAACAGCATTATTTAGGAAAAGACTATCAATTGCGCCTTCTGTAACATAATAGGTTGAATTAAAATCTACCTTGTCTAACCCAAAAATTTTTGGCCTATCATCATATAGCATGATAGTCATATATCGTAGACCATTTGGATCAAAACCCCTTCCAGCAAATCCGAAAAGATTGCCTTTTTTATCAAGGAATGGCAAAACAATCCTAGGCTCTTCTTTCTTCATTTCCAATTTGTCTGGCAACATAGAATTTACCCATGTTTTGAACTTGGGCGCGTAGAAAATTCTATAATGTTGCTCTGGGGGGATTTTTCTGTCTTGGATGTATTTTTTTGCAGGATGATCATGTTTTAGTTGACTTATTTTCTTGATTTTCTTGAGAGGATGTTCATCAAAAACTGGTTTGATTTTTTCCAAAGTTTGAGTAACAGGCAATTCATCTGGATTTTTAGCAGAGCCATGCTTCTCAATAAATTTCTCTGTAAGAAAATCTTTGTAGGAGTAAGGATCAACAGACTTCAAAAAGTTATGAAAAGACTTGCTTACGCCACAGTTATGACAATAGTACACAAAAGTCTGGTCCTTGCTTTCAAGAAGCCATCCTCTAGCCTTTGACTTAGATGTCTGGGAGTCACCACATTCAGGACAACGAAAGTTGATCTTGTAGGGATTTCTACTCTTTATTTTAAATAATTGCAAACGATTAGAAAGCATAGTCGCATATTGCAACTCAACATAATCTACCATAAATGATTCCTCTAATAATATATTAGAGATTAGTATAGCTAGGTTTTATCAGTTTGTCAAGAGTGGAATTACTGTTTCCCAAGGAAAAATAGATAAGACGAAACCTATCAATGCCAAAGCACCTAAAATATACCATTTCCAATTTTCAAGCTTTTTGATACGTTCATCTTGTTTGTCGAGTCTAGAGTTTACACTATCGTTCATTTCTTTAATTGACTCCATTACCTCTTTATGACGCTTTTCTCTCTGATCTTGAGCAGTATCTTTAAGGTCTTGTAGATGGCTGTTCAACTCTCTGTGGAAATCTACTTCATCTTTCGCATGTTGTATAAATTTTTTTTCCAAAATTTCTACTCTTTTCTCGTTATTTTTGAGCATAGTCTCTTGGACTGCCAAATTCTTCAAAATTTCAGAATTTAAACTAACACCTTCATCCATTTTAGCTACAGATTTCTCTATCTGATTGATATCTCTTTTAATCAAAGCAATATCAGTTACAAGAGTATTTATCTCTTCATCACTTGACAATATACTACTCCTTGTATTTAAGACTTCTTTATATTATTTAGTCATTATAAGATTTATCGTATATGGCAATTATAGTTTGCTGTTGCTGGATTGTTTTTCTCAAGTCATTGATATTTAAAGAAAGATTTTCGTAGCCCTCTGATGTAAGGCCAAAAATAACAACCTCTACACCGCTATCTCTGATTCTTTTCATTGATTCTAGGTAGTTTTCTTCTGTAACTATAATCCATTCAACATCCCTTAACTCTAATACGTCAATAGTTGGGACAATAGGAGCAGGTTTTTTTATAGGTACTTCTAGGACTTCAACCCTTGTTTCGGGTTCGATAGTATTTGGTTTTGCGCAAGCACTAAGGCTTGACAAGATCAGTGTAAAGCCAAGGACACTCAGAATTGAACTGTCTTTCATTTTCAGCATTTTTTTCATCCTCTGTCAATGGGGCACCTGTGAGCAATTCAAAACATCTCATAGCTTCACTAGACGCATTATTAATAATTCTTTCAACCAGTGCTGGTTTAGATATTGCTAGAAAACCAATCTCATGCCTTCCAAGACGTTCTATTAATTGACTATTTTGTTCTCTTGAAAGTTGTAACTGTGCAGAAGCCTCTTCAAAATTTTGTCTCATAGTCTCAAAATTATTGTTAAGATAATCAACAGTATTATTTGCCGTTTGCACAGCTTCTGTAAGTTGTTCTTGGTTTTCTTTTAGTTGCGTGTTGTTTTCAGTTAACTGTATGATAGTGTTTTGGGTGGAAGTGTAATATAGGTATGCACCCCCACCCAACATTGTCATAAACATCACTACGGCAACTAATCCGTAAATTTTTAGCATAATATAAATCCTTTAATAAAGGGGACTTCTATCAGTCCTCGTCTTCATCTTCCATATCATCTTCTTCATCATCCATGTCATCATCTTCATCATCCATTTCTTCATCGGATGCTTCTAGAGCAAGACGGATACGGTTCTTTAGTTCTTCTTCAAGAGCCTCTCTCATAGCTGTTGGGTTCTTGTTGATTGATTCTTGAATAATTTTTTCTATTGACATCATATGTCTCCTTTATGTTAATTAGTGCTATACACTTATTTATTATCTATACAATTTTGCAAAGGTAGCTGGCCCCGCAACACCATCTGGTGTCAAACTATTTGCCCTTTGCCAATTCTTCAACACAGCGGCTGTACCAATACCAAAAATACCATCAGCAGTAATACCCAAGGCTTTTTGCATCTTAGCGACTTCTGGACCTCTAGAACCTCTTTTCAAAACAATATTAGAGTTGTTTGTGTCCACTTGTTCTGATACTTGAACAGGCTTTGTAGGTTCTGGTCTTGTTTTTACAGGTTGATTTACAGGACCACTACTAACACTCAATATTTGTTTAGCTCTATTGTATCTTGCTTCACGGTCTTTAAGGCCAATTGTTCCACCATTTATACGTTTCGTCATACCAACAATGTCATCATTATCAGCATAGTGGGCAATGTTATTAGTTTTCCAGAACCAGCAAGCAGATTCAAAAGCGCCTTTCTTAGTTCCTAGATAATCAGCAGCTTCTTCGGCAGTCATACCAACAGTTTTTGCAAATGCAGTGTAGTTGTTACGTCCAGTTAACTGTTTGATACCACGACCACGGAATCTCCAACCATCACCCTCTTGAGTGTTACCCATAGCACCACCTTTTGAGCGAAATTTATCTTGATATACATAATTTGCAATTTTTTCAGGTTTTCTTGCATATTCAGCAGCATTTCTTTTACCCTGTCCAAAATAACGTGAAAAAACACTATTAAGGGCTTTTTCTGAATAATTAAGATTTTCCTCAAGTGCGGTAAAGTCTCTTGACTCATGAGAACACTGTGCCATGAAGCCAGCAATTCTATTAGTAGTTGTTATATCATATTTTTCGAACATGTCAACTGCTATCTCATACCATTTGTCTGCTTCTCTGTTTTTTGGTATCATTGATTTAAATTGATCTAAACTAATCATGATTTTACACCCTTCCTATAATATCTCTAAGCTTTTTGCCTTGTTTATTCTTTTTTTTGTATCTTTTTTGCTGGGCTGGTGTAAGGCCAGGTTCGCCTTGGGGACCCACTCCTAAACCAGCAATATTACCAGAACCAACGTTCATAGTAGGCTCTTCATCAATAACTTTACTATTGACATTTTGTTCTTTTAGTATATAATCCACATATGGTGGGAGAGATAAGAATGATTCGTTTATTTCTAATGATTCTATTATTTCTTCTGATAACATGTTTTCATCACTAAAATAATTCCATTCTTTTATTAACCATAATGCAGCAGCGTATGATGCAAGCCTTGATTGACCACCTGGTATTTTTTCAAGTAATCTTTTCAATTTCAAAACAAGTAAATCAAATTTTTGAAATGAATCTCTTTCAGCTTTCAATCTACGTTCTTTTTTTGGTTTTAATATGTTACCACGTTCATCAATAACGCCTTGCTTGTACGCCTCCCATTCAGAGAAAGGCGTAGCAAGTCTTTTGATAAACTGATATACTAGGAATAGATCAACAATCATTACTTATCCGACATTTTATTTTTTATGATTTCTTTTAAAGAATTGAAAAGATCATTTTCTTTATTGCTTTCATTGTATGCTGGTGAGATAGCCAAAAGACCCATTTTTGATTTAGGGACTTTAAGTTCTTTGGCAGCATACATCTTTGCACTGTAAAGGTCTTTCGCATCATTCTTGGTGATTTCAAGTTTCTTGCCATTGTACATTGCAATCCAACCATCAGCTTCATCAAGTTGAACAGATTCTTTCATTTTTTTAGGTGATGCTTTGAAGGCAGCATCTACTGCTTTTTCAATAGGTGCTAAGTCTTTTTTGCTGATGGAACCACCAAAAGCGTGACCCATAACTAAATTACCTAGTTGCATTGCTTTGATTGTCTTTTTACCTTTTAATGCAGTTACAACTGCAACAGGATCAAGATTAGCTGCTTCAAGTGCATCTTTGACAACAGATGGATTCATTGCAATGGAATTTGCAATTATAGATATTGCTTCTTCTGGACCTGAATTTGCTTCATCAAGTTCAACAGATTCTTTTATGCTACTTGCGCTATCAATCCACTTATTGATTTTAGAAATAACGTCTTTGGTATTTTTAAACTTTGCTTTTCTAAACTTTGGAAGGTTGTAATGCTTTGTTGACAATTCTAAGGTGCCATCATCAGAACCTACTCTGAACGTAGCATGTCTTGAATTTTGATATATATTGTTTTTCCAGTCTTCTTGTTTATCAAGAGAGACTTTGATGAAAACAGATACTCTTTCTGCACCGCCAAGTGTTGATTTACTTACATTAATAAAAGGTGCCTTTAGACCACTTTTAATTTCTTTCGCCATACCATCAATATCATCAACAGTGAACATTGCTTCATCAAGTTCAACTGACTCTTTCTTCATACGCTTATTCCACATGTAGTCTTTTACAACCTTGCGGATTTCATCTGTGTTTGTTGTGCGCTTGTTAGCAAACATGCCGACGATAACGTCCATAGACTTGCCATCATCAACAGCCTTCTTGATTGCTTTTTCATTGACCTTTTCATCAAGTTCAATTGACTCTTTTTTAATAGCCTTTGTGATTGTTTTTCTTCTATTGTGAAGATATTCATCTTGATCATCAACTTCACCATCATTATCTATGTCTTTATCAGAACGATCTTTAAAACCACCTTTCAAAGCGTCTTTATTTACTTTATCTAATTTCTTTTCTTCAAGCATTTTGCTTATGAGTGCCTTGAAATCCATTTAAATCTCCTGTAGTTTTTTTGTTATTTCTTGATTGGATTTTATATTATTGGTATTTATAATTGTTCCATTATATTCTATTTCACTAGGCATATAGTTCAAAAATTCTATGAATGGTTTTACTAGTTCATGATGTTCATCTAGTTTCATGAAAAGCATATTTGTCGCATGTGTTCCGAAACAATTGTAGATAACAATGAAATGATTTAATATGAGTCTTTCTTTCAAATCACCATACTGAGCATAGCGATTCAACAGCTTTCTAATATACTGAAACCTTTTCAAGTCTTCCTCGAATTCTGATATATCATGGCAGTGAGGATTGTCATAATATTTGGCCGCATAAAGTAGAAAGGTAGATTCTTCCAGCTTCATTCATTTCCTCCTAAAAATAAAAGAATAGGGGATTTCTCCCCTATTCATATGTATTAGCTATTAACTATAATATCAGTGTTAGCTGCTTGATCACCAGCAGAAAGAGCAGATACTTTCATTGGAACAAGAGTTTCGTTCTTGTGGCGTGTATTGCCATTAGTATCTGTATATGTTTTATAAAGATTCCAACCAGGTGTTTGAATACCCTTGTCACGGTTTGTTTCAACAAATACTTCTGTTGTATCAACGAAATATGTATCTTCTTTATCTGCCACTGATAGATACTTAGGCTTTGCGCCTTCTGTATCAGTTTTTCCCCAAAGTGCCATTTTAACTCTCCTTTATGTTTATATTTTGTTTTATTTGTTCAATAATATAAATCTTTTTTCTTCTTCTATCTATATTTAGACCCAAATTATCATGCGCCCAAATATCCAATTCTTTCTTACTCATTTTTTCAAAGTCAGGTAATTTATTCTCTAACTTTGCCCTTTCAACGGGTAATGTGATACTAGGGTACATTGATGAATTTACAATATCCGCTATCTCAGGAGTGGTTAACTTTCTGAACCACTCAATTAATGGAAAAAACTTATGAAACATACATATTCAACTCATAACGGCCTTCATCATAGTAGACCTGCATTTGGAGCTTACGCTTTGTCTCTTTACCATTCTTCATCAAATCAATAGTGTAAGAATTTGTCTTACCTGCGCTGGGCTTCTTTGGTCCCATTGCAACTTTACGATCCCATTCATCACCGTCAACTTCATATCCTTGCTTCTCAACCTGTGAAAGAGCGTGTTGAACAGCAGAAGAAAAGGTCTTATGGTAGATGGTGTAATCAGAACCCTTAGCTTCTTTCATGAAAGTTACACCTTTTAAGGTCTTCTTCAATTTTTCAATATTTTCCATGTCGCCAGATACTGCAATCTTATCACCTTCAAGCTTTGCAGATAGACCCAATTTTGTTACTGCATTGGAAACCTTTTTAGCAAATCCTGTGTCATTGGCGTATTGATTGCCGCCTAGCGCTTTCATCCTTTTCTGGATATAAACAGTTTGCGTGTCATTGGATTCATACATATCTTTAATAACACTATCCAAACCTTTTTTGGTTGATATTTCCTTTTCAAGCTCTTTTTTACCAGAACTGGATTGGTTGTCATAAAGAGTTATCAGATTACTTGCATCCTTCAAGGATACATCCACCAGCTTACCACCAACCATAATAAGGCGATTGGTAGTTTTTTTGTTCACCATATCACGGAATTTATCGAAAGTGTTTTCTTCAATAAATTGTCTAAAATTTTTCATCTATCTGTATCCTCAGTTTACTATTGCTAGGTATTATTCTATGATATGCCATTTTCGGCACATGTATCCTATCTCTTTTATTTATAAAAAATGGCAATTCGTTATCAAATTGAAACTGCCATCCTTCTCCATCAATAACAGTAAAAACTCTATCTTCGTAATCTCTATGCCAAACATATTCTTCTGATTCTGAAACACTAGGGTCAAAAGTTCTTATCCATTTACCATCACTTATTTTTTCATCAATATAGGGTTGTATCACCAAAAGAAATTACCACCATTTTTTAATCCAAGTTCTTTTGCATATTTCGGTAGATTGCAGGACCAATAACCAGCAGTTGTTTTGTCTTTTTTCAAGTGGCATTGGTGTCTGGCTGCAAAAGACTTTCTTGCTTCATCATCATCAAAATTAACATCTAGTCCAGTAGTATCACCAAATGTCACTTTTTTAACAGAATCTCCATCTTTGACATACACATAAAACTTTTTAGGACCACCTCTTTGTGGTTTGTTCAATTCGACTTTTTCTTCCATCATAGGAATATCCAATGGGACAACACTACCTTCATATTCAGCATGTTTTCCTATATCAGTCTCTAATAAATCTATGTCAAATTGATCTGTTAACTCTAGAACCCCATCGTTATATCTGCTACGTGCTTCTATGAAAAAATTATTGAAGCTCTCACTGTGTGGTCTAAAAATACAATTTGCAAGTGGTATGCCATTTTCTAAATGATAGTCTAATGCTTTGTTTATAGTTGTTTCATCTAAGAAATTTTTGAAAGAAATCATTATCAACCTTTACTTTTAAAATATTGAACTCTACGTTCTGCTTTAGAAACCCACCCCTTAGAAGGTTTTCCATCCCCATCATAATATTGTAAAACCTTTGATGGGTCATTGCGACTGACCAAGGCCCATTTAGTTTCACCTTCTGGTGTTTTTACTTTTTTCACTATTTCATTTAATCCTAAGAATTTCTTAAAAGATAGCATTTTTGCCTCTGTATTAAACTCTAACCACTGGGTTTGGTGTCTTGAAGTCTTTCTTTCTCATTATGGTTTTTGCAATAACATCAAGTTCGTCATTTTTTCTATCATATTCGATAGCTATTGGCATGTTCAATTGTGACTGCAAATCTTTCAAGACAATTTCAGCATCTTTGTGCTTAGATAAAGTGCTTCCATTTTTTTTCACTTGCATATAAAGCTTCTTGATCATTTCTGCCAATTCTTTAAGGTCTATGCACGGTTTGTTTCTTTCGTCAGCCATGCGGTCTCTGAAATGCCTTTTACCAAAATCAAAATCAATCTTATATGCCTTGAAAAGCTTATCAACAACTCCTTCAAACGCCTTCAATTGAGCGGCTGTCACTAAAGGACACGTTTCATCTTTCTCACACACTAGAGAAAATGCTTCGTACAGTTTTTTGTTAAATGACTTTGGATACTCATTCATGAGAGATATGATTTCTTTTGCATTCACATTAACTTCAAAAACATCCATATTTTTCCCTGCATTAACAAATGCAAGCCATCTGTGGTGTCCATCTATCACATAGCCATCCTTAGAGACTACAATAGGCTTATCTGGTAGATTGCCGTCAATTAGGTCATCTAATGCCTTTTGGACTTTTCCCTTGTCAAATTGACCTTGTGTTGCTTTTAGCTTAGAAGGGTCAATTGTTTTTCTTACAGTAGATACTTTCTTGCCTTTAAGAAACTTGAAAAAATCTTGTAAATCAGCAGATTTGATCTGGGGCATATCTTTTCTATCAATGTTCATAGTATCTTTTTTACTAGGAACCGATACTGTGTATTCTTTAAAAAATGTTTTAAATTTTTTCATTTTATCTCTCTTATTCTGAAAATACGTTTGTATGTTTGATTATGTGTAGTTTTCCATCTTCGTCTCTAATTCTCATTCTACCTGTATCAGCATCAGTCCCTACGAATGTACCTCCTACAACTTTATCATCAGACGCTAATGTTTCATTATAAAAACGAACCATGTCACCTCTTCTGATATTTGCATCAAGAGATACTTCTTGTAGATTTTTTTGGCCAGGGGTATCTTTCTTGTATATCTTCACAAGGCTATCAGTCCCTTGTTCTCTGTTACTAGCTTTTGATGAATCTATTTCATCTAAAATTCTATCCAACTCTTCTGATTTGAAACCGTACTTTTTCTTCAATGCAGTTGAAATAGCAGATGATTTTTTTGCGTCTTTGGGGTTGCCGTATTGATTGACATATGCTTTCTGCAATTCTTGTGCAGTCATATTAACACCAGCAGCACGGCTTACGTCCCAAGTGATGTCATTTAGGCTCACGCCTTTCAATACATTCTTGTGTATGGCTGCAATAGCTTTATCAAGTATTCCCGCTTCATCTAGAAGATCAAGACCTTCCATCCATTCTTCAATATCAAGTGTTTTTGGATAGCCCTCTTGTCCTGGCTTTAGACGTGGAAGACCTTTTTTACGTCTTGCACGAATGTTAGCCCAAAGACCTGGCTTTTCAGCTTCCATATAAACAGATTCACTTGCATCTTTGAAATCTTGGGCTGTTGGTGCGCCT
>Ga0213868_10002507_pt1 | contig 17561 bp, 14 predicted proteins | sample PICome_9_FD_160087 | JGI IMG/M metagenome (GOLD analysis project Ga0213868, IMG submission 160087) | Coastal seawater microbial communities near Pivers Island, North Carolina, United States - PICO127 | ecosystem: Environmental > Aquatic > Marine > Coastal | place: USA: North Carolina...
TGGCAAAATTGTTGCTTTGTTGTATAGTTAGTATTCAGATCTAAAGGACTGACTCCCTCACAACTGATAGGCTGCATGCAGCTGCTCTCTCGTAGCTGCTGTAAAAGAAAAACGAGAATTTTTTTTATTAATAAAGCAAGAAGCGGTCCGGTGAAATATATACTTGCTTACAAAAGAACCGATACCATTATCGCAGGTTTCAGGATTTATTCAAGGTAGAACATTTTTAAAGGATGATTGAACTGATTCATTTGAATGAGGAGCAACTTAGAGACATAGCGTCGAAGAACGTGAATCATTTAACCTCGAACTCCACTCTACACAGCGAAAATGAGGAATTCGAATATCCACAATTTTTACCTGTTGGTAAGTATTCGTTTTACATATTTATATTCATTATGCATCATAATAGACAATATATATTGAATGGAATATTACTTATTTTCTCTCTACAGAATGTATCTCTGGAATGATACTTGGAAAAGGAGGCTTCTCTGTCGTACATGAAATTAAAGCATTTGAATGTGAAAATGATACATCACTCCAGCCAACTACGAAACCACTGAGGCGTCTGTCGAACCATTCAGATATTCTCATAGATCGAACGTTTCTTTCAAAAACCGTGCTCCGGAAAGGAAAACCAAGGTATGCCATTAAAACGTTAATGAATACGACCACAAAGCTAAGTGGTTCTCCTCGTCAGGAAGATAGAGAAAAGTTCATTGCAGGAGTGATCGATCTTGCACTAGAGGTGAAATTTCTTTCCACTCTTGATCACCCTAATATTATACGGATGCGGGGAATGAGTGCTATGCATGAATGTTCAGATTCTTTTTTCATCATTCTCGATCGCCTCTATTCTATTTTGAATGACCGTATGAAGGATTGGGATCACGAAGTGAAAAAGATGTCTGGTGTGAGAGGGCTTATTGGAAGAAAGAACAAGATGGAAAGACATTTTATTTCAAGGTTTACTCATGCATATGATATTATTCGTGCTGTTGAGTACATGCATTCTCGGAATATTATTTATCGAGATTTAAAGCCGGAGAACATTGGTTTTGATGTCCGAGATTGTATCAAGGTACGCATGCTCTTTCCGATGGTGACATTCTTCCTTGAGTTATATATATATTCATTCATACATATCCATTGTTGCACGTTCGTTATATTTTAGATTTTTGATTTTGGATTGGCGCGTGAAGTCCGCGAATGTGATGAAGTGGAAGGAATGGGTGCGTATAACATGTCTGGAGACACAGGATCGTTGCGCTACATGGCACCAGAAGTGGCTCGGAATCTACCTTACAATCATAAAGTTGACGTGTATGCTTTCGGTGAGTATTTGGATAAGTTGTTACTATGTGAAACTTGTGTAAAAGCGCATTTGTTCCCGATCAATCTCATGTCGATATATGTGTATAGGTCTCATTTTGTGGCAGATGTGTACCCTCGAAGTACCATTTGAGCAGATTAAGGGTGTTGATGTATTCCGTCAAAAAGTCATTGAGCAAAAGTATCGTCCGTCATTAAAAAAGGAATTGTCATGTAATAAATCCAGTGATGTCTGGAAGCTGGTCGAAAACTGTTGGCAAGACGATTTTCGTCAAAGATATGATAGTGCCCAGGCACAAGATGAACTTCGAACCATATTGTTCTCTCTCGGGGCCGAAACGAACGAGCTTGATCACTCAAATGATACCGCAAAATCCTACTTCAAACAAACGCATCATTAGGATTATTTTTTCATTTTCTTAAGTTTTTAATTTTTTAATAATCGTCTCCTCTTGAAACAATTTCCTTACATGTAGGGCGTAGCATGATCGTATGCTCGTACTGTGCTGTGTAGCTACCCTTCACATCAACGAGGGGTGGGTAGGGCTGAATAATACCAACGTCACAAAGGTTTTTCAATGCACCCATGTACTTTTCTTGTTGACCTCCTGTTCCATTCACTGCAGTAGAACCTCCATCGGGTCTTTCGAGCCACCTCCTGCAAAAAGCCAGAGTCCCAAAAGTCTTGTTGATATGACTCAACAGCTTCTTCGAACGAGGTAGACGAAGAGGCACATGGGGAGCATGAAAGTTCTTCATGTAATGAGAGCACTCTAAATCTTCTACAATATATCCACGGCCAGTGGTTCCAAAAGTTTCAATGGCGTACATTTCGTCCTCCTCCATCTTGGTTGTATCGCCACCTTTCACTATTGGTACACTTTTACCAGCATGAATTTGATAAGGTCCAATACTATGTCCATTTAAGTTTCTTATACACTGAACTGGATAAGTCTTTCCGTCAATTTCAACCTCATAACTCTCCATGACCTCCTGAATAGCCTCACCAACATCACAGAGGCGCACATCTATACCGGCAGTCCGAATGCCAGTCTCAGTTGCCTCCTTGACAGCCTCAAGAAGGGGATCGTAACGAGGATTAAAAGCGACTGTCCATGCAGAATCAATAATACGCCCATCAATTTGACATCCAAAGTCAACTTTCATGACATCATCGTACTGTAAAACCGTATCATCACCAGGGTTTGGAGTGTAATGTGCTGCGACATGATTCAAACTGCATCCAGTGGGGAAACCAATACCGCGATTAAGACCATCTTCTTGGATGAGTTCACGATTCTTATTTTCTAGCATTTCGCACATGTCTGTTAGCTTGATTCCAGGCTTAATAAAGGACTGAGCATAAGACCGAACTTGTCGGTGTACCTCAGCAGCTTGACGAACCTTGGAGTAAATATCAGACTGCATTCGATCATGCGCCCTCTTCTCTGCACTTGTTTCACGATAGGTGTTACTCTCAAGTGGATGAGCTGTAATTTCTCCTTCGGGATATTCCAATCCCTTCTCCTCGAATAATTTCGACACGGGGATGGTAGGAGGTTCTGTTTGGCCATATTTTAGATAATAATCCGTAAAAGCCTTCTCACCGAGCATACGACTATGAGGCTTCTTCGATGGTGTTCCGCCTGCACTGACACCTCCAGCTGAAGTGCCTGACTTTTTCTTCTTCTTTTTCTTCTTCTTCTTTTTCTTCTTGGCCTCCTCGCCGTTTTCATGGGTGCCCTCCTCCGCTTCATCGTCGTCAGAACCGTCATCATCATTGGTAACGTCTTCTTTCTCCTCATTCATTTGGGGATTCTGAGACTCCTTTTCTTCCTGACTGCTCATGGTGTTCTTGTGGATCTTCTACTAGGATGAGAATGAAAAAGTTAAGGATGTGTAAGTAAGGTGATTGGTGCACAAACTGCACAAACACAAGCCAGTGACCAGGAAAAATGAAAAATGATGCTCTGTGGAAAAATGAAGGGGGAACAGCTGCGTTATTTACAAAAGGTTATGGGCCTCGAGAGCGATAACTTGGTCCTCATTTTTCTAAGTTTACCTATTCGCATCTTTTACACTCACTTTTCTCATTACACTGTGTCGTCAATCTCACGTATCGAGCATCGATTTACAAAATCAGAATACCTTCCTTCTCATACAAAACTTCTGATTGAACTGAATATGAACTCAAAGACAAGACAACACCGAAACAATGATCGCGGAGGTCGCGGTCGTGGCAGAGGAAAAAATCCTCCTCCTGGGAAAGAGGCTAACAAAGCTACTAGTACTACTACTACTTCTCCTACTCCAATTCGCAACAGTGACAATAAGACTTTGAAACGTAATGGAGAAAAGGGGGCGGAGGTACACACAGTCTCTGAGGAAACTAGAATTCAATTTACAAAAATGATGGTTGATTTTAGAGAGGATCATCAGATGGATGCGCTAGAAATGCCAAAGGATCTGACAAACACAGAACGGAAATTCCTTCATCAGCTTGCTGGCCAACTGGGTCTAAAAAGCAAGAGTTCGGGAAAGGGTGATGATAGAAGAATTACAATCACCAAGGCAGGTGATAATGAACGGAAAAGAGCACCTGGTTTAGGTACACAAATACCTCTTTTACACATTGGAGCGAATGGTGAAGCTGCACTTGACTCGTATATTCGAGACTTTCCTCCTGATGAAGTAGAAGCTGCCGAATCTACTGAGACTGGGTCATCGTTGCGCAATGGTTCGCCAACCAAAGTCCTAAGCACACTTGAGCAATTAAAGATTCAATCATCTTCCAATGTGCAGTCCAAGAAGCCTAAAACGAAGCCAGTCAACCTAGAAAGTCGAGTTGCAATGCATCATAAATACCAACAAGAGAAGCTGCAGAATCCAACATTTAAATCCGTACTGGCGGCTAGAAAACAATTGCCAGCTCTTGCTTATGAAAAAGAGATATGCGACATTGTTCGTGATAATCAAGTGACTTTGTTAAGTGGAGACACTGGATGTGGAAAATCGACTCAATTGCCTCAGTTTCTTCTTGATGATCTTGACATGGGTCCCACTTGCAAAGTCTGCATCACGCAGCCAAGACGAATATCGGCAATGACAATAGCAGAACGAGTGGCTTCAGAGCGTTGTGAGGAGGTTGGAAGTGTAGTTGGGTATAATGTTCGCTTGGAGTCTTGTTCAAGTCCAAGTACACAATTGTTATTCGTAACTCCTGGTATATTACTTCGCAAGTTTCAATCTAGTCCAGACCTTGAAGAATTTACTCATATTGTGATTGATGAAATACATGAGAGAGATCGATATACTGAATTTCTAATGATTGCATTGAAAGAGCTTATCAATAGGAGATCGGATCTGAGGATCGTCCTCATGTCTGCTACAATTCAAACCAATGAATTACTTCAATATTGGACTGGTGCTGGTTGTTTGAAGGAGAATATTGATGAACGTATTCCAGCAGACATTAATATACCAGGTAGAATGTTTCCTGTTCAAACTTTTTTCTTAGAAGATGTTCTCGCGATGACTGGATTTGTGGGTGATGAAAGTGCGCTCATGACTGGAGATCTGACAGACTTAGAAACTGATCTTTCAAAGCTTCTCGGGAGTTTGAATGATAAACCAAAATCGAAGAGTAAGAAAGGCCAATCGAAAGTATTGACAACAAAAGATCACTCTCTTGTTTGTGTTTTGTGCAACCAGTCGGGATTCAAATGTCCTGAGGAACTCGGCTCTCATATTGGACTCTGTATGGGTAGTGGCAACATGACGGCATCAGACTTGGAAACAAAAGTACGAAAAACACACGTAGTATCCAAATGGGAACAGCAAGAAGGAAATGGTGGTTCCAATGTAGATGATGATGTTTTAGTAGATGCCGTTGAAGAGGATCAGGAAATTATTCTTGACGATGATGATAATGATGTGCTTGGACTTCACGAAGGACATTGGGACGGATCAAGTCCATTTGGTGTCGCGGATATTATTACCAACACGAAAAATTCTTTTTCAGAAGAAGATATGCTAAATCGATACCATTTGATGCATGACGATGAACAAGTTGATAATGATTTGATTTTGAACATTATCAGATACATAAACAAATCATCGTATGGGGACGGAGCTATTCTTGTCTTTCTTCCGGGATGGATGGAAATTTCTGAGCTTTCCATGATATTAGAATCAACGACCCCTTTTTCAGATAAATCGCAATTTCTTATCTTGCCCATGCACTCTGGAATTCCAAGTAAAGATCAAAGACTCGTGTTTCAGCGTCCACGTCGAGGCGTTCGAAAGATTGTACTCAGTACTAATATATGTGAAGCATCTGTAACTATTGACGATGTAGCTTTCGTAATAGATACGGGACGAGCAAAAGAGAAGAGTTATGACCCACATCTGAACACGAGTACACTGCAACCGATCTGGATAAGTCAAGCATCGGCAAAACAGAGAAGAGGTAGAGCCGGTAGAACCAAGGCAGGCGTTTGTTTTCACTTATTCTCCAGACGCCGTCACGCATCATTCAGAGAGTTTTTGGAGTCTGAAATGATCAGAACTTCGTTAGAAGAAATCTGCTTACAATGTAAAAAGTTGAATCTTTGCCCAGGTGGAATAGATGATGTGGACGGTATACCATCCTTTCTCTCACGTGCTTTGACTCCACCTCATCCAAAAGCTGTTCTAAATGCAATAGCCGATCTGGTTCGGCTTGGAGCGATGGAAGTTGACACAAATGACTTGACTAAACTTGGTCATTGCTTGGCGTGTTTAAGTGTGGAACCCAAGGTTGGGAAAATGGTTATTTGGAGTTACATCCTCGGTTGTTCCAAGGATACAGCTTCTATTGCTGTTGCCATGAGCTACAAGGTAAGATACCAATCTATTCATATTATTGCTGTGACTGAATTCATCTGTGGCGCTAATAGAATTTTTCTCTAGACACCATTTATCATACCACCTACATCAATGCGTAAATACGCTGACGAGGCGAAGGTTAAATTAAGCGAAGGAAGTGAGAGTGATCAAGTTCTGATTCTGAATGTTTTGAATATGTTTGATCAGGTGAATAAAAGGGGAAATAAAAACTCATTTCGTCAAGATTGCAGAAGAAGTTTCATCAATATAGGCACGCTCGAAATGATATCTTCTATAAGGAAAAATGTTTCAAAAGAACTAGAATCCATCGGGTATCCATCGCCGAATCTGATGAACACTTGGTATAATCGGAATTCGAACGGCAGCTCATTGTTTTCGCTACAGGCCAGTGTTGTCGCTGGTCTCTACCCAAATGTAGCTGTAAGAGAAGAAGGTGAAGTAAACTTTCGTACAATGGGAAATCAAAAAGCTAAAATGCACATCAGCAGTGTGAATTCATGTAAGGGGATGCCGCTATCGAAAAAGAGTACAGAGCTTGAATTTGTCGCATTTGGAGAACTTCTAAAAGGTGTCAGTACCTATACCATTAACCAAACTACGCATTTGCCATCTGTTCTGCCAATTTTACTGTTATGTGGAGACTTTCGCATCCGAACTTTAGATTCAGAAGGTAATGATACGAAGTACTCTGTTATTACAATTGACGAATGGATATCATTTCGGTGTGAGTATAAAATTGGATCTACATTAGCTGTCCTTCGAAGCAGACTTGAAACAATATTCTTCCATTTTGTATCTTCTTCTAAACATTCATGGGATGATTTCAATGATAACGAAAGAAGTACTTTAGCCGCCTTTGACGCTGTATCACGAAGTTCATTCAAAGCATCAAGTCGTTAATTCAAAGCTACCACTTCCGGCTAATAATCATCATAAAAGGAGCGAGTAAAACTAAAAACCGTTTTTTATTTTGTTTTGTACCTCTTCATTTTGGAACATTATCATTAAGCGGATGAGACCATTCTTTGGGAACTTTTCGTTTATCAATACGGACTACTTTGGCCCTATCGACGATTACAGCACTACCAAATAACTCTTTCAGATCCATTACGGAAAGACCGAGTTGCAGTTGTGTTACCACAAAACCACTCAAACACCCCACGCGGCAGCATTGGTAAAATATATTTTTCATGAGATCTGTCCGAAGTGTGCCTGGAATCAGCAGCTTATTAAGCACCATTAGCATCAATCCATAACTGAGATGATTAGGTGGTTCAAATGTCGATGATTCGTCTTGAAATAGCTCATATGCGTTCACAGCTATCCTTACTGTATTTGAAGAGATAGCTTCATCACTCGTTTCCGTGAATGCACATGCATTCAAAATGCTATTCAAAGTCACAACATCTGGCTTACATTCCTCATCATCGATAGATCTTTGAAGCATGGTGCGAAAAATTTCGTCCACTCGAATCGCTTTTTCTTTTTCGTTCGAACTCCAAGCCCAGGCGTTAAGCAAAGCATTATAGCACACAACGTCAGCTACATCATAATTCTTTGTTTCCATTTCTTTCAGAATTTCTTCCGCTCTAATTGGGTCTTTTTTGCTTCTTGATATAGCAGTAATGACTGAAGTAAACGTTTTCTTATTCGGTTTCAGAGAGGGATCTTTCGTCTTAGTGTACACGTGTTCAATTTCCCGAAGAAGCGATAAAGCTTTCGTAGCACATTCTTCAGTACCTTGCTTTGCCAACGCATCGATGATAGTAGTGTAAGTATATATGTCAGGCCGGACATTTAGTTGCTCCATTTTATCAAGTATTGACAATGCCTCAGTTGCTGATGTGTATTCTTTCGACTTTGCATATGCATTACAAACTGCATTGAAACATGACGTTGGCAAACTGGCTAAATTCCCATTTTTATAGGTCATGATCATGGTATTTAACACCTGTTCCGCCCTTTCGGCCCCTTTTTCATCACCACTTTGAGCCCATGCAGATATTACTGAAGAATACGTACAAGCATCAGGTAGAAAATGAGAGAGCCCACGAGCGTAACGGTCTTCCATTCCACGCAGAATTCGTTCGGCCTTTTCTGCTGCTTTAGGGGTTTTGCGTTTACTCCAAGCAGCAATAACCGAGTTGTAACTAATGATATCTGGGGAGCACGCTGCGAAAATATCTTTAGTCTCTGAATCTTGACTGAGACTTTGCATTCGACGTAATACAGCTTCTGCTCCATCAGCATCTCCATGTTTCGCATGAAGAGAAATGACAGTGTTGTAACTTATAACATTTGGAGTTAACTCACGTCTGTTGAAACAAAGAGTCTCCATGCGATGGATAATGGCTTGTGCTCTTTCCAAAGCAAAAACCGATTTGGATTTTGCCCAAGCATTCAGAACAGCGTTACAGCAATAGGTGGAGGGACCACCCTTTCCTTGTTTCCGATAGTACTCCATCTCTTCTAGCAGTGATTCACTTCTTTCTGCCCCCTCTTGACCTAATCCAGACCTTGCCCAAGCGGACATGACTGTAGAATATGTAAATTGATCAGGTGTCACTTCATCCCATCCCTTTTCCGTCACCATTTCCCACATTTCATTCAATAATCGCTGTGCATTTTCTCCAGCATCACTTCTACCAGAATGAGACCAGACTTTTATGACTGTATTATAAGTTGTAGTGTCAACCAGTGCATCAGTGTTGATACCCTCATCATGTTCCTTTAACATTTTTCGTAACAGTATTTCTGCTTGTTCGGCACAATTCACACTGTTGTTGTATAAATGATTTTCACTATTGCAATCATTGTGAAATGTTTTATGTTGAATCGCAAATGAATTAATGACGGAATTATAAGTGACTGTATTTGGTCGGATGGATCGTGCTGGATTCAAAGCACTCTTCGCATCCATTTCATGCAGTAGATCCAATGCTTCCATCCATAACCCTTGCTTTGAGAATGCATCAATGACGGTCGTGTATGAATATTTATCCGGTATGGGACCATCCAAAGTCTTTTCCTTTGCTGTTGTTGTAGTAACAGAGTACCAATCTTCCGCCTCTTGGAGAATCTTTAGTGCAGTTTTTGCACCTTCGATTGTATGTTGTTTTGCCAGTGAGTTAAGTTTATTGTTCAATGAGATTGTATCACTATATCTTTCCATAAAGTTCGTTTTTGAAATCGTAGTATCTTCTTCCACAGATGCTATCGAAAAAATCCGTACAGATGTTAGACCAATACTACTAGGAATAGTACAAGTTGAACAAGAAGTAAGTGCAGAAGACGGTGATGATGGTACCAGGATAAAACTAGATGTTTGTTTGTTTGGTACAGTTACCAACAGTAGAGTTATTGTCAGAATATGTAATCGTCGCATGGCCATATAAGTATATAAATATATATATATGTTCAGTCGATCTTGTATATGGTTTGATTGGAAAGATATTTGTACGCATCAAGTTGAAGTAGAAAAGAAAAAAAACAAAAATACTGGTGATGCACGAAGTACTAACAGATACAATACACACCAAATACTTCAAGAACACCATCGAAGGTTCTTTGGATCGCTTTTTGCAAAGAAGAAGAGAACAAAAAAAGTTTTCTCACGAAGACGTCACTCATAATATCCAGAGTGTTGTGCTAAGTAATTCGAAATCAATCAATCAAACAAACCACATCTCAATCACTCTCACATTAGATTCGTACATAAACAATTCAATCATGTCCAAGTCAACGACAGTCAAACAAATCAATAACTTTATTCATGGAAAATTCTTGCCTCCTTCGTCGAATGCTTACCTACCAGTAACATCACCCGCTACCAACACTCAAATTGCATCGGTTGCCCTATCATCTCCATCTGACGTCCACTCTGCTATTCAATCCTCTCTGTCTGCATTCTCAGCATGGTCATCTCTTACCATTAAAAGCAGGGCGTCTATAATGCTCAAGTTCCACTCCTTAGTCCAAAAACATTCTCATGAATTAGCGCAACTCATTGTACTCGAAAATGGTAAGAATTTCAATGAAGCCCTCGCAGACGTGGCCAAGGGAAATGAAACGGTGGAGTATGCATGCTCATTGCCTCAACTAGCTCAAGGGAAAGTATTACAAGTCAGTTCTAATGTGTTGTGCTCCGATCGGCGAGATCCTCTTGGTGTCGTAGCCTCCATTGTGCCATTTAATTTTCCTTTTATGGTACCAATGTGGACGATTCCGATTGCTTTAGTCATGGGAAATACAGTCATTCTTAAACCATCGGAGAAAGTTCCAATGACCATGTATCGCGTTCTTGATTTGTTCAAGGAAGCTGGTTTGCCGGATGGGGTTTTAAATGTAGTTCAAGGGACCAAGGATGCCGTGAATGCGTTGATTGAGTCCCCAGATGTGAAAGCTGTGACATTTGTCGGATCTTCACCTGTTGCAAAGTTGATTTCAGAAAAGTGTCGTGCGTTGAATAAACGTTGCACTGCATTAGGAGGAGCAAAGAATCATTTGATTGCCTTGGGAGATTGTGATCTGGAAGAAACTGCCAGGGATATTGTGGTCAGTTCCATGGGTTGTGCTGGACAACGTTGTATGGCTGCATCGGTACTTTTACTTGTCGGTGGAGGAGTCAGTCAGAAGAAACTCTTGGCTAAAGTTATTGAAAAGGCGAAGGAGATTGAGAAAGGGACGGAACCGGGTCAAATGGGACCTGTCATTGATGATGTCAGTTTGAATAAAATTTGTTCATATATTCAAGATGCGGAAAAGACCAGTGGTGCAGAGATTCTGTTGGATGGTCGCACATGGTTGAGTGAGGGTGGTGGAAATTTTATTGGGCCTACCATCATCAAGCATTCCTCTGCGACGGATGCAGCCATGACAGAAGAAATTTTTGGACCTGTTCTTTCTGTGCATGAGGTGTCTACATGGAACGAAGCTATTTCTATTGAAAATGCCAATGACTTTGGCAATGCTGCTTGTATTTATACTTCGAATGGAGGTGCTGCAGAATGGTTTACTCAACGCTTTAGAGCTAGTATGCTTGGGATTAACGTTGGTATTCCTGTACCAAGGGAGCCGTTCAGCTTTGGTGGACTTTACGGGACAAAGAGTAAATATGGCGATGTAGACATAACCGGAGATGGAGCCATGGAATTTTTTTCGAACAGAATTAAGGTCACCAGTAAGTGGATCGTCCCAAAAGAAGCAACAGTCGTGGATCATATCACTAGCAATGGAAATGGGACCATGGCAAATGGAAGTTCAAACGTGGATCATGCGAACTTCAATGGGCGCATGTAGAAGGAAGTCAATCCTGAAAGGATAAGTGCGCTAAAATGGTGCTATTGATAGCTAGAGCTCGCTAAAATGCAGAATTGAGCGTGTTGTGCAAAATAGATAGTCTCAGAACAAAACACGTTTATACATAAAAATACATTCATATTACAATAGTAAGATAACAGCCTCTAAAAGCATTCTAAATGATCATATCCGTTAATATCATTCGAATCACTCTGTTTGCTTGCAGGATCAGATAATTTTATCGTGAGGTTATGTTTGAAATATATAGCTTGTGTCTTTTTTAAACAAATGATGAAAAGAATGTGCAACAAGACAGGTCCAGTAAGCAGTCCATGGAAGAAGGACAGATCTGGGTTAAAAACGTTGATCAATTACTCTTCGAAAGCCGTGACACCCCATGTAAGACTTTTTATCCTACTTAACTCATAGCAACAATGAATACAACACATTTTGTGCTGCATACAATGCTGAACAGCCGGAGCAACGCCTATAGCCTTCGGTAAAGATTCAATTTGATGACCTGATTAGGTGAAGTTACGGGGGAAAAGACTCACCTTTCATTGTACACTCAAAATTCAAGGGATTTCGCAGCCTCTGAACTAGACCTAAGATTCGTTGAACATCCCATACCTGGTTGTAACGCAGTTTTGTTGCCAGATATATTACTAATAGAATTATCTGATGAACGACCAGCGCCACTTCTTGCTCCGCTGCCAACGCTGGTACCGCCTGCACTAAAATCTTCAGGAGGTAAATGAAGCATTCGTATATGCATCTTTCTTCGATCTCGCTTCATACCATATCGATAAGCCGGCGGTCTTCTATTTGTAGTTGAGTCAGCAAAGTGCGTTAAGGATTGGAGAGCAATTTTACGGATGGTTAAAATTCCGGCGAGATCACTGAACTCAGGGGGTGGTGGAGAAGCCATTGCTCCAAAACCCTCACAGGTAAGTACAGCATCACAATTCCTACGAAGGGATACGACAGCTTGTTTTGATGATATGGATCCAACATTCTGTTCTGATAGTGTTTGGAGCCATGGTCTCACTGTAAGCATCATAACGACCGGAAGAGAGTTAGAGCGTATATAGTGCTGAATCATAGGGAATGCCACGGCTAAAATCTTGACTGGGGCGTTCATGACAAGTAACCGCACTACAGTATTGGGGTTCGACTTAAGAATATCCTGAATGTCATTCACACATTTTTGATACAAATGATTTGCACAAGATGTGGTGCCCTTACATGAAAAATTAGGACACCACTGGCATCTACAATCAAGAAAATGCGTGCGACCACCCATAAAGAACCAGTCAGACGGGTGCTGCTCTTCCATCCTTCCACTTAAATCATAAGAGTGACAGAATATTTTGGTTTCATTGGTTGATTTGGTTATGGTTGCTCCTTGTCGTTCTCTTTGAATGGAGAGCTTGTACTGCCATGCGTTAGTCAGGCCTTCATCTTCACCTACTAATTCATCAGCTTCTTCTTCAAAGTCTTCATCGTCAACCTCTTGGATGGTACCAAATCCTTCAAATTCTTGTTGCCTTGATGATTTTTGAATGATAGCTTTACTGATGGCATCTTCTTTGGATCGATCCTTATCTAAATGCAAGTTTCTTGGTAACGTACTTAAGAAAGCCTCAAAGGATCTCTGATTCATTCCTTGTTGAAAATTTAATACATCAGCTTGAAGATTATCAATGCTTTCAAGAGCTTGTAACTCAGGAAGCGTGGTCATCAATGCCAATGATTGATTTTGAGCTAAAGCCTGTACGATGGTACATTTAGAGAAATCGATGATGAGCCTTGTGAATGACGATTATTGTAAACTCAAAGTAGAGTACTTACTTCAGCTGCCCAATATCGAACCAAAGCAAATGCAAGATCTTGTGTCCACCGATCCTCTTCAATCAGTATTGCTGTTCCCAAAGGTTGCCCTCCTCCCAGTATAACATCCAAATCGCGCAAACCAGAGGATGTTAGACTTAAACCTCCAATCCATGGCTTTGTCCCAGGTCGTTCAATGCCCAGAAATCTAGAGGACTGTGACGAGATTCCCTCATTCGCTGCTGATGTGGTAGTAGTGGAACCTCGAGGACCTCGTCGAAATGATGAGCTCATTAGAGTTTTCTCTCTAGCCAGTTGTGAGAATGTTGAATGAAATTGGTGATCTGCGGCATCATTCAATGGTTGTGAGTATCTTTTAAATATAGGGAACCTAAAACGAGTAAAGGTAACATGTATTTACATAGAGCTTATCTTTGGTTCAGTAAAAGTTATCAGTTACAAGCTACAAAACACAAAATACACAAACAAAGTTTCAACTGAAATGTAGATGAATGATTGGATTGAAAACAAACAAAAACATGCTAACACGCACTCTAGCATTCCTTTTACCCATCCTATTTCCGGTATTTGCACTGAATATGCCGCCTTTAGATCTGACTAAGTCAAGTCATACGTCTGATTTTACTGCCAGGAAAAATCACCCGACAAGTTATGAACAAAGTCCAAAGTTTCTAGGACCTTTACCTCTATCCAAGGCAGTATCAACTTCTGAAAATCGAGTAAGAATCAAGAACTATTTTGATCATGTCAAGAACGTATCCATTCGACCTGAAAACCCTCTGTCTTCTAATGCAAGAACAGACGTGATTCTCAAGACAATCGTAAATCATTTCGCATATCATGATGCGCCCGTAGACGTGAAGGAAATGGCAGAAAGCATAGAATTCTATCTTCGAACTCGGAAACGATTGCTTGGTGCTGCGTCGAAACGTCATGCAAAAAATATAAAGAATGCCGATTCAAATTTATATCATCTACATCAGGATGGAAGGGCGGGAAGAATGAATGTAGTGGTCCATGATTTATGTTCAGGGCATGGGCTTACAGGTATGCTTTTCGCTGCATGCAATCCTCCAAGCAAGGATATGAGTGTCAGCGTAATATTAGTAGATGTTGCAAAGCCGCCAGCTCATCAAATACTTTATAATTTAATTTCGGACGTGTGCCCATGGGTGAAGGAGGATTCTCTCATTGAGTTTCAAACACGTTCACTGGAAACGGTTGGACAAGAGAACATCCAAGTTGACAAAAGCAACAATATTGTTCTTTCGATTCATGCATGTGGGTCGCTAACGGATTTGGCGCTTGAGAAAGCTTGTCATAAGTTGAACGCTTGTGCGTTAGCTGTCATGCCGTGCTGCTATACTGGGACAGATAAGGGAATGCCTTATGGAATGAAACGAGCTCTAGGAGTCGCATGGTGCGCTGATATTCGGAGGTCGATTCTTTTGCAGGAGAATGGTTACCACACTGATTTTTCTACTATTCCTTCAGAGATTACACCTTTGAATCGTATAATCGTCGCTGAAGATAGAAGCTGATAAAGCTGTATAAGTTGTATGTACTTTTGACAGTATACTTTAAACTTTAAATGGTATGCATTTGTTTTTTATCGTTGATTAATTAATACTCACATATAAATGAATGGACGATTTCTCTACCTTATGAAATCATTTTTAATATGCTTCTCTGATGATTTCTTCTCCAGCTTTAATATCTCTTGTTGCAATTAAGAATACTTCAAAAGAATATTGACGCCTATCATAAACAGGCGAGTGTACTGGTAGCTTCCCACTAGGATGAGGTGGCATCCACTTATCCACGTTAACATCATCAGGATTCTTCGATCTCTTGATCAAAGTAGAGCCACCCACTTCGATGTACGTCAAATCCATACCATTTAACATGGACCTATGTCCGTTCTTTTCGACATATGCAAGATAATCTTCAATGACAGAAACAGGCCCTGTCCCTTCAACTTTTGTAGCATCTGTAATTCCCTTCAACATTGCATCATTCATAGTAAAACTTGCAGCAACATCACTGGGCATAATGTAAGAACCAGCAGGGATATCAACCAAAGTATAGATGCCACTAGTTTCTCCTGCACCCGTAGTAATTTTCTTAACTTCGAAAGAGCTATCTGATGCAGGGGAGCCATCCTCATTCAGAGATATTTCAAAGAAGCCCTTGGATTTGTCAAGATCCCTGAAAGCACATTCAAATGGTGACGGTTCGCGACGACAATAAACGGTTTCCCATGTTTTGGGAGGTACATGGTAAGAACGTTGCGTCGATCCATCAAAATGAATAAGAGCTGCTTCGTTGTTTTTGGTTTCTCTTAGACGGTCATATATCTCTTCGTCGATAACCATGGTTTCGGCATTCCATCGGCTCCTACAAGTGCTATTCTTACACACTACCAAAAACATATGAGGTTCGTCAAATCCGTTGTGGCCTTCTTCATACACCATCATCGCTGCAGTGCCATCATGATTTTCTAAAAGCCGCAAGAAATGCTCACGAGGAGCAGATACACCGATATCAGGTTTTGGATCGTGAATAATATGAGACTTTCCAATATGGACAGCCATGACACCATCCTCAGTTAAAGAATCATACATAGCATCCAAAAACAAGGGGTCGTTATACAAGGACGATTCATGCTTAGGATCGATAACATCTAAAATAATGATGTCGAGTTTTTGAGAATTAGTTGGGACTTTGCCATAGTTTTCTTTGAACCAACTTCTAGCATCATCCGCGACGACGTTCGCACGTTCGTCATCAAAACAATTACTTGCTAATCCATCAAATTGAGAGCAGTCGCTCAAAGACGATAGATACTCACGAGAAATCGCGATAATGTCCTCATCCAACTCGATCACTGTCACATTTTCAATAGTCTTGTGTTTCAAGACCTCCCTGAGAGCAGCACCATCGCCTCCGCCAATAATAGCAGCATTCTTTGGACCAGGATGGGCAAACATGGCAGGTTGCACCAATGTTTCAATGAATTCGAAGGCAGTGTGATTGTCGGACTAATAATTTGAAGGAAAATGTTAGTGAATAAAAACAGTGGTATAAAATTACAAGTAAGAAAATATGAACATACCTGGTATACACCATTTAAGAATAGATTTCTGCGGGGTGTGATGATATCAGAATCTTCTTTCCATCTAGGATCTCCCTTATCCAGTCCTGCTGCGATGGCATCATAATGTGTAGGCTTTGCTTCGACTTCCCATACATCCCAAATATCAACTTGATGATGTTTCGTCTGCTTACTCAGAACTTCCTTCTTCTTTCCAAAAAGCGGTCCCACCACCCAAGTAGCAAGATCAGACTTATGAAGATAATTAGTCTTACCATCTTCTTCTGTTCGAAATCCTCGAAGTTCGTGGCTCCATTGCATTTCGATTTCCTCGTACTCGTCACTATTAGGCTTTTTTCTTGGGATTCCAAAAAGGCGCTCTAGAACCTTGATAGCTGGCAGAAGCTGCTTAGGTCCACAAGTATACATATCAAGAGTAATAACGCCTTCATCGGGCCAAGTGTGGAATGAGATATGGCTTTCACGAAGAACGCCTACACAACTCACTCCAGCGGGTAGGAGAGAATGGCAGTGATAACTTAACATGGTAAATCCTGAGCTCAAAACAGATTCCACCATGGCATCTGCCAGACGACTTTCTGAATTAAGGAATGCGGCTTCAACATTGCTAATGTCCACCATCAGATGCTGTCCAGCAGGTAAACTTTCTCCTTTCTCGGGGGGCTGAGTAACGGAGCGAATGGTGGATACGTTGGTGGAAACATGACCAGCGTTTCCAAATTCTTCGAGCACAGGTTTCTCAAAATTGACATGGACCTCGTTAAGATCAGATATTTTGTCACCAATTATACCAAGATGTTTGGTTCTTGAACGTTTGGGCATCTGGATCCTTGGAGCAGAAGAGGTCTGGTGTTTCCCGGATTTGACAAACTCACTAGGTCCATATGCTACGCCGATTCCAAAGGCTATCGCCATGGCAACTGTGACCAGTGCAATAAAGGCGCGTATATCTAGGTCTACTTTTGACATGGTCACTATACGATATGGAAATGTGAATGTATAGCAGAATTTGTGGATCTAACAAATTCACACAATGCCCTTTCTTTTATCTGTGTTTGCAAGAAAAAAGCGAACG
>Ga0213868_10002508_pt1 | contig 17557 bp, 16 predicted proteins | sample PICome_9_FD_160087 | JGI IMG/M metagenome (GOLD analysis project Ga0213868, IMG submission 160087) | Coastal seawater microbial communities near Pivers Island, North Carolina, United States - PICO127 | ecosystem: Environmental > Aquatic > Marine > Coastal | place: USA: North Carolina...
CACCCTCACCAGAGACCTAGGTTCGCTGAAGGTTCTTAAGGAGTTGTCAAATGTTGATGCTGCTGATGTTCCTGCAACGTTTAGTGTTGATTATGTGTGCACGATTGATTCGGTCGTGACAAAGTCGGGTCCGCTTAATGTCGCCCCTGGTTCTGAGGGCGTGACAGTGTCAGGAATTCCAACAGGTTCGGAGTGTGTTATCACCGAAGCACCTTTGGATCCGATTGAAGGGTTTACGTGGTCAGCTGTTACCTACGATCCTGACCGCGTGACCATCGATGCAGTTGGTGAGACCTATTCGGTTAAAGCTATCAACACCATCACTCGTGATCTTGGCTCGTTGGAATTAGAAGTGTTCTTGTCAGGTGGTCCTGATGGTTTCGATGGACCATTCACGATTGACTATGTCTGTTCCTTGGATGGTTCTCCGGATGTGACCGGTTCACGGGTGATCGCTGCTGGTGCGTCAGCCACGATCACCGGTCTTCCGACTGGCTATGAGTGCGTCGCTGATGAACCATCGCTGCCAGGAGCACCAAATGGATACAGTTTCGGGGCACCCAGTTACGACCCTGACGGAATTCCAGTAACGATCGTCAAAGACGATACAGTGAATTTGACAGTGTTCAACACCCTGAGTCGTGATCGTGGTTCGCTGGTGTTGGTGAAGTCGTTGTCGGGTGGTCCTGATGGTTTTGATGGGCCGTTCACGATCAAGTATGTGTGTTCCTTGGATGGTGCCTCGGATGTGACGGGGTCGGAAACGATCGCTGCTGGTGCGTCAGCCACGATCACCGGTCTTGGATCAGGTTATGAGTGTGTGGTGTCAGAACCTGCCCTGCCGGAACCCCCAACGGGTTATAGCTTCGCTGAACCCACGTTCGACCCAACCGATGCAACCGTGACCATCACAAAGAATCAAGAAGCATCAGTAACAACAAGCAACACCCTCACGAGGGATTTGGGACAGTTGCGCATAACTAAGAATCTCGCAGGGACACCAGATGGTTATTCTCCGACATTTGAAATCTCCTATGTTTGCACCCTGATAGGTGCTGAGGACATTTCGGGTTCGGTGACGCTCACCAATGGTGAAACAGTCGAGGTTCCAAGTGACGGCATTCCAACTGGTAGCGAGTGCACGGTCACCGAAGGGGCGCTTCCAACTCTTCCGGTGAATTATGGTTGGAATGCACCAATATATTCGAATAACCAGGGAAATATTCCTAGCAATGTCGTCACAATCGTAACTAACTCGGCGTTTGATTCTGATCAAGAATTGGTTGTGGATCAAATGGCAAGTGTCACTGTGGCAAATTCGGCGAACTTCACACCACCCTTTGTTCCGCCTCCTACAACTCCGGAATCGGGGTCAATGAGCGTGACAAAGACCGTTTTGGGTGGGCCAGATGGATTCACTGCCGCCTTCCCGATCCTGTATACCTGTAGCGCTGGTGCTTCCAGTTTGACGGGAACGCTCACGTTATTTGCAGGGGGCACTACTACCGTCGGAAATATCCCCGTGGGTTACTCGTGCACTGTGACAGAAGGTGAACTTCCCCCGGCACCTGATGGATATTCGTGGTTTGCTCCTGTAATCACAGGTTCACCCACTGCGGTGATTACAAATGCAAGCACGGTGAATGTAACGGTGACGAACAGTCTGCTGGCTAATGTCGTCAACATTTCAGTGCCTGAGTTAGGCACTGGCGAACCTGAAGAAGTCATACCCGTGATCGAACCGGAAGCTGGATTGGCGCCGTTTTCGATCCCAGCGGGTGGAGGAGCTTTGGGTGGCCTCACAAAGGCCGTGCCAGTGTGGCTACTTCTACTCTTTGCCCTCAGCCTCGTTGCGGCTTTGGGTGGTGTGGCCTTCGAGCGCCGAACGCGCAAGAACTAGCTATCAAGAAGCAATGGCCGCATCGAGGGATTCTCGATGCGGTCATTGACTTGTTACTTCCTTCCGAGAGATTTGGTACACGGATGCTCAAAACGCCGGAGATCAAAAAAATCAAAAAAGTTCTGGTTCGAGTTGCTTCCCATTGATCACAAGATCTAACCTTGAGATATCACTCCGCAAGGGGTGATTTGGATCGGGAAGCGTAATTTTTGACAGAGTAAATCGTGAGATTCACTCTTGATGGTCTCGGAATGTTGACGGGATTAATTGCGATGAAAGGTTCAAGGGATGCAGTTGAACTGTTGGTGGTCAAGGAAACTTGATCGTGAGCGCAGCGCACAACATTTGCGCAGACGCCTCAGGAAACTGAGCAGCAGACAAAGCGCCCAATGTGAAGGCCCCTCAAATTCATACTTTGAGGGGCCTTCCTCCATTTATACATGGGTCAATAGCCATAGGAATGGAAGTCCATGCTGAATGGAATGTAATTATTTTTGGCATCGAAAGCAAAATGCAATGATGTGCAACGCATCAGCTGCAAACAGCAATGAGTGGGCTCTTGAACAAGGCAATTAAGTGCGAGATTAAACAAACGTGGTTCCAAGGTATGAGTCGTGGGCTCGTTCTGGTAAGAACTCCTCATGAATGCCACCACGACGATTCCCTCGCACCTCGCATCGCGCCTACGAGAACTGGGAGCAAACTGCGCCTTTGGAATCGTGGGAGATTTCGCCCTTCGGTTGTTCGGCGAGCTCAATTCTCAGGATTTTAAGGTCTTGGTGACTACCGACGAGCAAGGAGCAGGATTCGCGGCCGATGCATTTGCCAGGATAAAAGGGTTTGGGGTGGTTGCCGTCACCTATGGCGCAGGAGGTTTGAAGGTCACTAACGCTGCAGCTAATGCTTGGGCTGAACAAGTTCCACTGTTGATCATTAGTGGAGCCCCCGGAATGGCTGAGCGTGAGAGCGATCCACTTCTTCACCACAAGGTGAAGGGGTTCGACACCCAGGTCAACGTCTTTGCGGAACTCACCTGCGCGCAGGCGGTCTTGGGCTCGGCCCATAACGCCGCGGATGAAATTGACCGAGTCATTCGCACGATGCTTTCCGAGCAACGCCCCGGTTATATAGAGGTGCCACGAGACATGGTCACAGTTGAGATAGATGCCACAACCTCAACGATTGAAGCGCACCTGCCCCATGTTGATCCGGTTGTTTTGCAAGAAGCTTTGGCCGATGTCATGTCGGAGCTGAATCGTGCAACAACGGCTGTCATCCATGCAGGAGCCATGATTGAACGGCGACACGTTGAATCCGATCTGATCTCATTTGCCATGACAGCGGGTATTCCTGTTGCAACGAGTTCATTAGCCCGTGGCGTATTCCCTGAGCGTCATCCATTAGGACTCGGGGTCTACCTAGGAGCGCTCAGTCCTGAAAATGTTGTGCGCCGGGTTGAGGACGCTGACGTCGTACTGAGCATGGGAGTTCTGCAAACCGATTTAACTTTGGGCGCGTTCACCGCCAACCTGGATCACAAAAAGGAAATTTTGTGTTCGGACACAGAAGTCACGGTGGGGTATCGCACATATAAAGAGGTTCCTCTGTGGGCATTTCTCCCAGCGCTGAATGCGGCACTTGACGGAAAGCCCCTCGACATTTCCCACGAATCGATCGCTGACCACGCACCGTTTATTGCATCCGATTCCTCTCTGACGGTCGAGCGCACCATAGATGCCATTTCCGCGCATATTGATGAGCGTCATGGCTTGCTCTTGGATCCAGGCGAAGCACTTTTTGCTTCCGTTGATATGCGGGTGCCAACGTGGTGCCATGGCAGTGGCTACTACGCGACCATGGGGTACGCCGTTCCGGGTGCCCTAGGTGCTGGACTCGCTGACCCGGAGCGACGTCCAGTTGTTCTCGTGGGTGATGGCGCCTTTTCCATGACCGGGCTTGAAGTGGCAAGTAGCGCATTTCATGGTGTGCCCGCAGTGTTCATCATCCTGGATAACCAAGGGTTTGGAACACAACGGCCAATCCTTGAAGGACCGTTCAATGAAATTCCGGCACTCGCCGCTGAAAAGCTTGTCGATGTAATCGGCACGGGCCAGGGTTGGCTCGTTGAAACTGAAACAGAACTTGACGAAGCGTTGAGAGCCGCGTTCAATTCAAATGAGGTGTGCATTATTCGAGTGAGGCTCCCAAAGACTGCTCTGAGTGCTGCCCTGTCCCGATTGGGTGCTGCGCTGGCAGCTAGAGCCTAAACGGGTTGGTCGTCGACCAAGAGCATTTGTGGCATGACGGAAAACGTGTAGTTCCCATTGCTGCCGCGGGTGAGAATCCACACAATGTCAAAACGATTTTCTGGCCATGAGGCAGGGACATCGTCAATATTTTCGATTGAAAAGTGGGCCACAATTGCTGGTATTTCACCGTGATGCCACACAACCAATGGGTTTGTTGGCTCGGCGAGTAACTCCTCGGCGACTTTATGTGGGTGTCCATGCGCATGAGAGTCGTTGATCTTGAGTTTGAGCAGATCAGCAGTTGGTTTGGCTGTATCAACTTCCCGTTGACTTTTGGCCTCATCGGATGCCTGCGTTGCATAAATTCGTTGAGGGTTAACAATTTGCGCGGTGGATGGTGACGCTGGTGCGTGTGAAAACAAGGCCGCCAACCCGCCAGCTCGGGTCCAGCCGCGCACCGAAAGTGAGTGGGGGTTCTTGCGCCCGTGTTCATCCACGCCATGGGGGAGCCCTTGATTACTCGGTTTTTCGCCATGGCGGATAAACATGACAACCTCGGGAGGCGACTGCGCGGAATTTTTCATGAAGGGAACGTACTCTACGTGCCAAGAATCTGACACTTTTTGTGGAAAGATGAGGAGTCATTATCGGTGTATTCCTTTGGAAAGGCTCACATGTCAACTTTGCTCGATGAAATTCGCCAGGGCCACATCCGCGTTTGTGATGGAGCGATGGGCACTAGCTTGCAAGATCGAGGGTTGGACGACGGTGGCGCTCCTGAATTGTGGAATGTTGAACACGCTGAAGTGATCCGGGAGATCTTCACGGAATATGCGCAATCAGGTGCGCAACTACTGACAACAAATACTTTTGGCGGCAGCCGTCCACGACTTCAAATGCACGGACTCGAAGATCGTGTCCATGAACTCAATAAAGCGGCGGCAGAACTTGCCAAGTCCGTGGCGGCCAACTACGAAAATGTTTATGTCTTAGGAGACATCGGTCCATCTGGTGACTTGATGGAGCCAATGGGAATCATGACCCACGACTCCGCCAAGGAAATATTCGCGGAGCAGATTTCCGGCTTGGTGGCCGGTGGTGTCGACGGGATACTGATCGAAACAATGAGTGATCTGGGTGAAGTTGGGGCGGCAATTGCTGCGGCAAAAGAGGTAGCTCCAGACCTGCCGATTTTTGCCACACTGAGCTTTGACACCAACCTTCATACGATGATGGGCATCTCGCCCAGCACTGCGGTCGTTGAGTTGACCGGCCTTGGTGCTGACGTGGTTGGTGCCAACTGCGGACGAGGTTTTGAAGAAATGGAAACTATCGCCATCCAAATGGTAGATGCTCGCCCCGAGGGCTCACTTCTCATCATGCAAACGAATGCGGGCCTGCCCGAACTGGTGGGTGCTGACTTTGTGTACAACGGAACCCCTGAAGCTATGGGAATTCTCACGCAAAAGTTGAAAGATGCCGGCGTCGAGGTCGTTGGGTCCTGCTGCGGCTCTACAGCGGAACACACGGCCGTGATCCGTTCAGTGATGATGGACTAATTATTCTCCAGTAAAATTGCCTTCGCGTCGCTCAATGAAACTTTGAATACCTTCGGCAGCATCTTTACTCGTAAGAATTCCAGGCAGGGTTTGCCTCAGATGCTCAATCGCAGCCGCTTCGCCGTCTGCTCTTGCGACCCGAGCGTTAGCAAGAGTTGCTTGTACGCCTAACGGTGCCTGTTTGGCAATCAACTCAGCGATTTCGATGGCACGCTCTGTGTCGGTTCCGTTGGGTACTACCTCTTGTACCAATCCAATTCGCAGGGCTTCTTGTGCTCCAAACTCTTCGCCGGTCAGAAGAAACCGCATGGCATTGCCCCAGCCCAGTTGTTCGGTAGCTCGGAGGGTTGCACCTCCAAAGGGCATGATTCCACGGCCGATTTCGAGTTGACGGAAGCGAACATTTTCTGCAGCTACGACAATGTCAGCAGCCAACGCCAATTCAATGCTCAAGGTGAATGCAATTCCGTGGACCGCCATGACAATCGGCTTGGTGACGCGCGCTGACCAGAGACCGTAGGGGTCAATAGTTCCGTCGCCAGCGAGTGCTCCGGGTCCTTGCTGGGCAACGGCGGGGCCTACCTCTGCGAGATCCAGCCCCGCGCTGAAGTGATCTCCGTGAGCAAAGACAACACCAACCCGAAGTTCTGAGTCATGCTCTAGCGTTTCATAGGCCGCAGCGAACGCGCTAATTGCCTCAAGGTTCATTGCATTAAGTTTGTCTGGCCGGTTGAGACCGATTAGCAAGACATGTCCACGCTTTTCCACCGTAATTGTCATGGTCCCAATGATGGCAGTGTCGCGAACGCCGTTGCCGATGTGGGTTACATTTTGGCTATGGAAATGTACCAATCGGAACCAGTTGATCGTTCGTGGACGGCCACCAAAGTTGTTGCCATAATTGTTGCGATTGCGACAGGTCTCTACATGCTGCCGTGGGCTATCGCAGCGGTGCGCGATGTTCCACACTGGAGTGTCTTCTGGGTCAATCTGCTCTTGGGGTGGACCATTATCGGCTGGATAGTGGCACTCGTATTGGCATTGCGTGCACAGCGACGTGTCATCGTGGTAACCGATTAAGACGTGACCACTCACATGACGTGTTAAGTCCTGGGTTTTCCGGGCAAAGCGAGCGAAGTGCAGCCAGTTAGGCAAAGATAGGTGTATGGAATTGGGATTGAGCCCACGTGGCGAAAAGTTAATGGCAGAACTCAATGAATTCATGGGAAGTGAAGTCTTACCAGCAGAGTCCATGTACGCGGCCCAGCGCGCGGAGCTCATTGCAGCTGGTGAACTCAATACCGTTCCGCCCGTAATTGAAGAACTCAAGGTCAAAGCTCGAGCACGAGGTTTGTGGAATCTGTTCCTCCCCGCATTGTCTGATGGATTAGGCGCTGTTGATTACGCGTATTTAGCGGAGAAAACCGGATGGTCGGTGGATATCGCTCCAGAGGCGATTAACTGTGCTGCACCCGATACGGGAAACATGGAAATTCTCTCCATGTTCGGAACCGATGAACAAAAATCGAAGTGGTTTGTTCCATTGTCTGAAGGGAAAATTCGTTCGTCATTTGCCATGACAGAGCCCGATGTTGGGTCATCGGATGCAACAAATATTCAGCTCTCCATTCAACGTGATGGCGAAGAGTATGTGCTGAACGGGCGCAAGTGGTGGTCAACGGGTGTGATGGACCCCCGGTGCAAAGTCATGATCGTGATGGGCAAGACGAACCCCGAAGCGCCACGGCATCTGCAGCAATCAATGATCCTTGTTCCAGTGGATACTCCCGGTGTCACTCGAGTTCGTGATCTCAGCGTGTTCGGTTATCACGATCAACATGGACACGGTGAGTTGAATTTTGACAATGTTCGCGTACCGGCTACAAACCTCTTGGGTGAGGAGGGAAGTGGCTTCGCCATTGCCCAAGCCCGACTGGGCCCAGGTCGGATTCACCATTGCATGCGAACCCTCGGTATCGCTGAGCGCGCCCTTGCAATGATGGTCGACCGTGTCCAAAAACGTGAGGTATTTGGTGGACCGCTTATTGATCAAGGTGTGGTTCAAGAGTGGATAGCAGAGTCTCGGATTGCAATCGATCAAGCACGTTTGCTCACGTTGAAGGCCGCATGGGTGATTGAAAATTACGGAGCAAAGGCTGCGCGAACAGAAATTGCGTCCATCAAGGTCATAGCGCCACGAGTAGCCTTGCAGGTTATAGAACGTGCGATGCAAGCATTTGGGGCAGAGGGAATTGGCCCGGACACGGTATTGCCTCGCATGTATGCAGGCGTGCGCTCGCTGCGCTTCGCAGATGGGCCCGATGAAGTCCATCTGCGTGATATTGCTCGAAGTGAAGTGCGTCGAGCTCAGTCGTGATGCAGGGTGAAACGCGCACCTCGAAGGTGCGCGAAGAGGACTCCATTGATCTTGATGCATTGACTCGGTGGATGGCTGATCAAGAAATCGCCTACGTGACCCCGCTCGCTGCGCGTCAATTTCGCGGTGGTGCAAGCAATTTGACGTATCTGATCAGTGATTCCCAAGCAAATTCATGGGTTTTGAGAACTCCTCCACATGGCGCCAAGATTGCTAGTGCCCATGACATGGGTCGCGAGGCCCGTGTTTTGACCGCATTGTCCGCAAAGCTTGATCACGTTCCAAGTGTGGTCGGCTACTGCGGTGATGAGTCATACATTGGCCGCGAGTTTTATCTCATGGAATTTATCGATGGTCACATCATGGTGACGGACATTCCCAGCGAGATGTGTGAAACACCTGAACAAACGCGGGCAATGTGTGAGGCAATGGTCGATGCATTGGCTCAATTGCACAACGTTGATTTGGTTGATGTCGGGCTAGTCGATCTCGATCGCGGTCCAGGCTACGTGGCCCGGCAAGTTGGGGGCTGGTCCAAGAGATACCGAGCGGCACGCACGCCAGATGTCCCCGAGGCAGAAGATGTTATGCAATGGCTTGATGCGCACCAGCCGCCTGATGTCGCACATGTTTTGATTCATGGCGATTGGCGTTTTGACAATTTGGTTATGAGCCCCAAGGCGGAGATTGCTGGCATTCTTGACTGGGAAATGTCGACGGTTGGGGATCCCTGCATGGATCTTGGTTCCGCTCTCGCGTACTGGGTGCAAGCTGATGATTCACCGGAATTTCGCAGCCTGCGCATGCAACCAACTGACGCACCAGGAATGCTCACTCGGAGTGAAGTAGTCGAGCGATATTCCCAGAGTATGAGCGTGGAGGTGAGAGATTCCCTCTCTGCTAACTGGTTGTTCTACGAGGTTTTTGGACTTTTTCGCCTGGCTGTCATAGTTCAACAAATTTGGGCCCGATATCAAGCCGGCACCACCACAAACCCACAATTTGCGGGGTTTGGTTCCGCGACAAACATGCTGATTAACAGGGCGCAATCTCTTCTCGCGCAACCGTCGAGTGAGTGAAGTTGAAGGGGGCAATATCCGTGTTGAGGTCTTGGCTGACTCAACAACCATTGAACGTATCTGGCAATTACTTCACGAGTCGTATTTTCCCAACTACGCGGTTTCAGCATGGCAATCAACGGTTCTTGTTTCACGCAGTGATCGGTATTCAAACGATACTCAGAAGGATGGAGCATGATGGAAAAATCAAAGGCTCGAGAGTTTCTTAGTGGTGATCTCAATACCTACTCTGATCCCGCGGTGTCGTACCCAGCGAATCATTTTGCGTTCATTAAAGCCAAAGAGCGCTTTGCGGCCAACAATGTCGAGTCCTTGGTTGAAGTTGGCATTGGTCATGGAAATGCGATCCCAGTGTTCACGGCCGAGGGTTATGAAATGTCGGGGTTCGACAACAACCCAGAACTTGTCAGTGTGGCTCAGCAGATGGCAATGAATTATGGCCAATCGCAGGAGCAGGTGATCGTTGCTGACATTGAGCAGGCGCAGTCTTACAAAGACCTCGCCGGAGTAGGGCAGTTCGATGCGCTTGTGGCCATGGGTGTTATGCCACATGTCTCAAATGAAGATCAAGCCCTGTTAAACATGGCCAAATTGGTCAAACCTGGAGGTGAGGTCCTCATTGAATTCCGCAATAGTCTCTTTTCGCTGTTTACTTTCAATCGTTTTACCCATGAATTCATTCTCGATGAACTCCTGCCTGATGTTTCTCCAAAGAGTCGCGAACTCATGGACCAGGCAATGCGAGAGCGCTTTGACGTAACAAAACCTGGTCCCGCTACCTCTAAGTTCCATAACCCGTTTGAAGTGGAACAAAAATTCAAGGAGTTGGGTTTTGTAGGCATTGAAGTTATTCCATTTCACTACCACTCAACCATGCCTTCGCTGGAGAGCCAAGACCCTCAAGCATTCCGTGATGACTCAATCGCTTTGGAGAGTGAGACCTCCGGTTGGCGAGGCTTGTTCCTTTGCTCGGCATACGTGGTTCACGCGTTCACCCAGTAGGGGTTGTGTTCAGTAATCGTGGATACAGTGAAGTCTTGGTATCCCTAGCCGGCAAGAGTCCCGGCAAAAATTTGCCATGCCAATAGACTTTTCGCGACCAAGCTGAGAATGATGTACCAGCGTTCCCCGTAACGGTAGTTGGCGAACTTTCCAACTTTTTTGTATTGCAAGTATTGAATGAGCGCAAAAGAGTTGAAGAATATAAAGAGTGAAACGATGATGCCATAAACGAAAGCAGGTGGCGCGGCCCCCGAAGTGCTGCCTGGTGAGAGCACGTAAACGAGAATTGCAATCCACGGAACAATGCCGGCAACGCAGCCAAAAACGAATGGGAGCATGCCCCCACCAGGCTGCTCATATTTCTCCTGCAGCCATCCAAACAGAATCATGGAAGCATTGACACCAAAAATTCCAATAAGGGCTGCGATGTCAGAGATGCCAACGATTTCAGCAATGAGCACGATCATGACGGACGAACTGATGGAGTATTCAACCCAACGGAAATAGTTGTGCTGCATGTTGATGCCCGCGATGTACTTTTTGAAATAAAGGGGACTTGCCACTAAAAAATGGAAAAACGCTGACAGGGCGAAAAAGAGCGCTACGCCTATGGCAAGTGGTGAGTCAAAAAGTGTGACCTGATCGCCCGGGAAGGTACCGGGAGGGCCCTCGAGGTAGCTCGCGGTGATGGGCAGTGAGAAGTCATTGGCCAGAATCAGGATGAGGGTTAACTGGATGAGGTGGGCAAAGCCGGCGATTATGTTCCAACGTCGCAAACTCGTATCCGTGATATTCATTTTGATTCCTCTTCGTTGGGGTTTTCTTTTACCACTGTAACCTCTTCAACAACTTCATAGCGCAGTTGCCAAATGTCGACCAAACTCATGATCATTGCTGCAACAGGTATTGCGAGGAGCGCCCCGGCAACGCCGAATAGTGCGGCCCCCACCAGCACTGATGCGAACGCCACCGCCGGATGCACATTGACGGCTCGAGCGCTGATCCGAGGCTCAAGTGTGAGGTTCTCGACCTGCTGGTAAATCAGTGCCCAAAAAAGTGCCAGAACACCGACCCAAGGGTTGTCACTGAGAACGCCAACCAGTACAGGTAGGGCAATAGCAATGTAGGTACCAATGGTGGGAACAAACTGTGCCACGAGTCCTGTCCAGATGCCTAAAGCTAGCCACGAGGGCATACCGATGATCCAGAAGACTAGAGCGCTGGTGGTGCCGTTGATTGTCGCGAGGATTACCCGGGCAGCAACATAGTTTCCCGTCTTGAGAGCCGTGATGTCCCAGATCTGGGCCATGCGTGGCTGAAATTTAGGAGCGAAGAGCGAGGCCACGTAACGGCGGAATCGGGGTGCATCGGCCGAAAGATAGAACGCGAACAGGCCAAATGTGAACAGGCCAAAGAAGCTGATGGCGAGTGAGCCAATAATTCCAATTACTCCCGAGAGAACTTCGGTGGCGTACATGGCTGATTGTGCGGGGGTAATGTTGAGTTGATTCCAAAGATCGGTTACTTCATAACTCGAGTTTGTCTGCTGGTTGACCCAGTCAATTGCGTTGTCCAACAAACCCGGTAGCGCCTGAATGAGTTCAGCAATTTGCCTTATCAGTAGGTTGCCAAAGGCTGCGCCAAAAATAATCAGGAAAAGTACGACTGAAACCATAACGATGGCGGTTGCGAAACCGCGCTTCATCCGACGAGCTAGTCGGGAAACTGCAGGTTCCATGGCGATGGAGGCAAACCAAGCCATGAGAATGATGAAAAAGACCCCACCACCGTCTTCAACGAGGAAACTGATGAGCAGGCCAATTGCAACTATGGCGAGTGCGATGAAACCGATCCGCCATATGTTCCGGGTGTCAAACCGAATTGTTTGTTCGCCACCGGTAGATCGCATCGGGTCACTTGTTGGCTCACCGTGGCGGGACATGGTTGAAGAGTAGTGGAGGTTACCCATAGTGCCAAGTAACGGAATCAGCTGGATTCGTGTTGGACCGTCTCGATCAGAGTTCGAAGCCGAAGGACATTCTTGTACCAGTTGGCACTTTCCCGGACGTGAATTCGTGCTCGTTCAATCTGGTCTCGGGTTTGCTCTGGGTGCGAGAGGCAACTAAGAATTTCTTGAACAAGTGAATCCGCATTCCCGGTTTCAAAAGTCCTACCGAGTGGACCAGAAGGGCTGTCCAGCAATGCGACGTTGCCGGGGGAGTTTGAGACAACAACGGGCACCGACATGGCCATCGCCTGCAGTAGCGTGACCGAGGTTCCATCGGTTACAGCTGCCGACAGATAAACATCGCTCTCGCTGAGCAACTCGGGGAGACCGCTTTCATCAACTCTGCCAATGAAATGGCAGTGTTTGAGTTGAAGTTCATCCGCGAGAGCCTTAAGTTTGTCACTCAAACTTCCGGTGTTCCCAACGAGCAACTGGCAGGCATGCCCGCTCTCTTGTAAGAGTGCGACGGCACGGAGAATGATGTCCACTTGGTAAAGATCTTCATGTGCCCGCAGGGTTACAAGACGAATGGGCGAGTGCATATCCCGCGATGATGTACTGGAAAAGGTATCTAGGTCAATGCCCCATGGAATAACGGCGACGCCTAATTCGGGGATGCCCGATTCACGAGCAATTATTCTTGTTGGCTCTGAATCAACAATGATTCCATCAAGATTCGCGAGCCAAGAAGTATCGCTGGATTCCACGAGTTGATGCAAATCAAAACCCCATGACAACCCGATAACGGGGTTGGTTCCGTTGAGCAGACCGCGGTCCATGGCTGTTAGAGGGCCAACAATGAGTGGAACACGAGGAGGTGTTGCAGGTGAAATTTCAGTTGTGACCGCGTAACCCAAGCTTTTGAGCGCTTGAATCCACCGCTGATCATGAATTCCATCTGTCTGGCTTAGGTAAATGACCTGTTGAGGAGAGATAGTGCCCATTTAGACCAAGTCAGACCACGAGATGAATTCCCCAGCAACAATGGCCCGCGTAGAGGTTTTGCCTGGAACTTGAGTTACGTCATGTGCGGGTATGGCCTCGCTCGGTGCCGGGCGAAGGACCTCCAGATCCTCACGAGTAAACACGTGGCCTGTGGGAATATTCCTTGCGGCACGAACACAACGTCTTTGCAGCACAATCGTTTCAGTCTCGTTGTCTTCGATTCCTTTGGTTCCTGTTCCCAATGCGGCTTCAAGTTTTCTGGTGTCCTCGACCATGGCACGCCAGGTTGTTGGGTCCATGGAGAAACCGTGATCAGGCCCTGGAAGGCTTGTATCGTCGGTGAAATGTTTTTCAACGACTCGAGCACCAAGTGCCACCGCTCCCAAGACCGTGACGTGACCTGGCGTGTGATCAGACAGGCCGAGAGTGACGCCGGGGAATAAATCAGCGTACTGATTGAGCACTCGCAAATTAACGTGATGAATATTTTCGAGGCTGCCTTCGTAGTTGGTGTTGCACTGCATGAGAACGAGTGGGACGCCTGTTTTGAGAAGTAGATCCATCGCGCGCGTTACGTCCTCGAGATGGGCGGCACCTGTTGCGAGGATTACGGGTTTGCCCAGGGCAGCTATGGCCACGAGTTCCTCGAGCCAGTTGACATCGCCGGATCCCACTTTGAATGCATTGACATAGGGATCAAGGTGAGCAACTGCTTCGAGGTCATAGGGGGCCGACATGAATTCGATACCAATATTCCGAGCGTGCTCGGCTAGCGGCTCGGTCCAACTCCACGGCAGGCTTGCGGCCCGATAGACCTCGAAAACTGATTTGTCCCAGGTTGCCTGGTGCGACTGTTGTGTTCCGAGTGCTTTGAATCCGTAGTCGCTGACAATGTGCTCGGCGCGAAAGTGTTGAAATTTCGCGCACTCCGCACCCGCATCGCGGGCCATGGTCATCAGGTTTTTTGCACGCTCGAGGTCACCATCGTGGTTTGCCGCGATGTCAGCAATGAAATATGTTGGCTCAGATGGTCCGATTTTTCGGCTTCCGATAGTGAAATAACTCACTCTCTGACTCTATCGGGTCGAGGGGGACCCCCGACACGCATGCGCACACTTGTGTAATTCGGTATTCGCCCTTACCGTTCTTGAGTGAGATTCCCAGCATTGCTCATTGTTTGGGCACTCATTTTGAGCGTCGTTCCGGCAACTGCGACACACGCGGTGAGCCAGTCCGTCGAAGCCAACAGCTCTGTGGCGGCCAAAAAGAATCGCGGGAAGGTATGCCCGACCAAGAATTTTTGGCTGGGTGCGGGTTGGGGTGCTGACAGAGGCCGCCGCTCACATGCGGGCATGGATATGGGTGGAAAACGTGGCACACCAATTTTTGCTATCGAAACTGGACGCATTAATCGCACCAAGCGTCAATCAAATGGGGCTCTTCAAATTGTGATGAAGGGCAGAAGCGGATCGATGTATTACTACGGCCACATGGACAAGGTTCTTGTTAAGGGTGGCCAGCGAGTCAAAAAGGGCCAGGTAATTGGAAGGATGGGAGACTCTGGCTCTAAAGGGCAGGTGCACTTGCATTTTGAGTATTGGAAGAGTGGGCGTGAATCCGATGCAGTTAACCCCATCAAGTTGCTCAAACGAATTTGCCCGAGTATTTAAGTTTGAACTATTGATTCCAAGTTCTTGGATCGATCAGTGAAATGTCCTTGGAGGCTAGCGCATCAAAATCAGTCTCCGGTATTGAATTCACTCGATTTAGTGCGTCAAGGATCTGGTGTAGTTCCTGAGAACTTGTCGGTGCAACAAGAATTGAATCAAGCCAATTCAACTGGTGGATGAAGAGCATCGCGAGATCCAAAAGAGAGACTTCAATGTCAGCGGCGCGACTGGCAACAGCTTTGAGGTCGGGGTGTTGATTGATGTGATCATGAGAAACGAGCAGTCCCTGGAGAAATATGGATCGAGCCTGAAACTCGATATCGGGGAAATCCGCCCCACTGTGAATGAATCGCTGGTCAAGAATGTTGAGGGGAATTTGTACGCGCTTCAGATTCGGAATAATCAACTGTGCGGACTTAATGTCCTCAAGCGTGTACGCAGAGATCCCCGCTTTCCGAGCTAAGCCTGAGTCAACTGCAAGAGTCAGAGCATTGGAAACCTGCAGTCTTTCGGGATCGCTGAGTTCAAACCAGTCATGAACCAAAACTGAATCAAGGTGTGTCTGATTCAGGCGCGAAGCCGATTGATTAATTGAGTCCAAGACCTCCTTAGAGGTTTTGCCTTTACCCGTGACTTTAGTTTGCACTTCAAATTGAGCAATTTGCAATGTGCCGATTCGCTGTTCCGAGTCACCGTAACCTGGTGCAGTGTCTAACTCATGAATGCCAGCAACTGAGAGAGTTTGAATGAGATCCCTAAGCGCGGAATCAGACATCCGCCCAACTGCGTTGGTGGCTCCATAGTCCAATCCCCATTGCGCGGTCCCAATGGCGAGTCGGTGCATGTGAGCAGCCTAGTTGTTACAGGGCATGAGAAGAGACAACCTCAACGGCCTAGAGAACATGGGTGGCAAGAAGGATGACAGCGGCAACGAGCAGGAGAACACCAGAGCCAACGAGAATGGAACGGTACGTTTTCGTGCTCATGCGATGCCGGGTTGCCGCAAGGGCTACAACCAGTACAACCTTCACGCCAATGAGCATGAGATAGAAAGTAATAAGAAAACCGACCGCGCTCGCTGGGTTTTCACGCCAGAAGTTGACCAACAGGGTTGACCCTGCAGTGACCCAAAAGATCCATGGCGCAGGGTTGAGAAGGTTAATAAGAGCGCCTTGAAGCAACACCGGGTAGCGATCGAGGTGTTTGCGGTGAATTACTTCATCCGCAGACATCGGAGGTAGGGCCTTTCGTGCTGACAGGAGAGTTTCAACCCCGAAAAAGGCAACAACGATTGCGCCAATGACTCCGAGTATTTGGATACCCACATTGGGCAATTGAGCCACGAGGGTGAGTGAGAGCCCAATGATGATTGCATCAGAAAAAAGTGGTGCAATAGCAATTCGCATCCCAGCAGCGAGTCCCGAACGCATGGTCGTCGTGATCGCGAGACCCATGAGAGGACCAGGGGCTGCCCCAGAACCAATACCAATGGTCAGGCCTGCGACAAGGGCTTGAATCATGTGGACACGATATCCATAGCAACCAATTCATCGAGTGATCGAATTTCATATTTGGGTCGCACGCCCAAATGCTCGGGACTCTGGTCTATACGGTTCACCCAACAGGCAGTGAAGCCAAACCACGTTGCGCCTATTGCATCCCACTGGTTGGCGGAAACAAATAGAACGTCTTCTTTAGCGATTGTTGATTTGCTCGCGTCCTGAGCCCATTCCCACCCCAGCTGGTACAGGGGTGCGTTAATTTTGAAAGTCTTGACTTGATCTGAGGTGAATAGATGAGAGTCGCTGACTTCAACTCCTGCGCTGGTCAGCATGGGGCCAATCCATTTGCGATTGCCATTTGTCACAACGGCCCACGGTTGATGCAGAGTTCTCAAGAGTTGGGCGGCATCAGGAAACATCGTGCAATTCTGATAAGCAACCATTGCAGCACCAATGTCAGATTGCCTGATTGGTATGGCCAATTGGGCGAATGTTGCCACGAGAGCGTCAGAAGTGATCTGATCAAAATCTAAATATTGGCCACTCATGCTGCGGAGTCGAGAGTAATCAATTTGTTTTGTTCGCCACAAATTTCCAATTTCGGTGCCGCGCGATGGAAATGCGGATTCCAAATGCGCAAATGAATGCCCAGGATCCAGCAGGGTGCCGAGTGCATCAAAACAAATAGTTGAAACCTGCCGTGCTTTTTCGGTAGCCATGACGCCAGATTACTTGGGGCACGCGGTCGAGATCCCACATCGCATTGCGAACTGATGCATAATTTGAAGACAAGAGTCGCAGAAATCCGCACAATTCCCCAGAAATAGGAGTACTGAATTGAAAGGTATGCATAAGGCAGTCGGTGTCGCGCTGAGCGGCCTCGTGGTTGTCAGTTCCATGGCCCTGGCTATGGCGCCCGCACAGGCATATGACAGGGAATCGGCGGGCTATGCCGCATCGCATTTCTTGAGTGTGTCGCAGCTACCAAAAGAGTTCGCTGCTAAAAAAGCAATGAACATCAACGTGACTTCTCCGGGCTCCAGGCAGTTTGTTTGTGACTATGGCACAACAGGTAACAAGGTCGTTAGGGCTGCGAAACCGGAAATGAACTCAATGGCGTTTTACAACCCTAAGGCGCAGGGCTTAAGTCTGGATATCAGCGTTGGGCAGTACAAATCCAATGTAGCCGCCGAGAAGGCATTCAGTCAGTTGTCAAAAGATATAAAGAAATGTGATGGCACGCTTTCTGGCTCATGGTCGGAGAAC
>Ga0213868_10002511_pt1 | contig 17547 bp, 15 predicted proteins | sample PICome_9_FD_160087 | JGI IMG/M metagenome (GOLD analysis project Ga0213868, IMG submission 160087) | Coastal seawater microbial communities near Pivers Island, North Carolina, United States - PICO127 | ecosystem: Environmental > Aquatic > Marine > Coastal | place: USA: North Carolina...
GTTCGTTCTTATGGCACTATTTCATTTGATATTTTTGGGGATGCAGAAAATATAGGTTCACTTGGAAGAGATTTTGGCTCTGGTCTTTATGAAAGAGAGGTTAATTATTTAATTCAAGAAGAATGGTCTCGTACTTCAGATGATATTTTGTTTAGAAGGTCAAAACTTGGCTTATCTTTCTCAAAAGACCAAGTAAAAAAACTTGATGAATTTTTGGATGAATTTTTCAAAGCCAGTAGTCAATCAAAAAATGATGAACTAAAAAGCAAAATGGTTGAAGCACTGTGACGCTACTTATAGAACTCTTAGGATCGATAGCTTTGCTTTTGTGGGGCCTTAGAATGGTTCGAACTGGTGTCATGCGCTCATACGGTACAAATATCAAAAGGTTTGCTCGGAGGTCTGAGGGCAAAATAATTCCCGCATTTTTATCTGGACTAATTGTTGCTGCTCTGTTGCAAAGCAGTACTGCAGCTGTATTGATTTCTGCCTCTTTTGCAGGTCAAAGTCTCATCGGAGTTGGAACTGCATTTATTACCATGCTGGGTGCTGATATTGGAACCTCTGTTGCAGTTCTTATTGCCTCACAAAAATTTACAACTTTAGCGCCATTTCTTCTTGCTGTCGGTATTTTTGGTTTTATTGCATCAAAAGAAAATAAACGCCAAAATGTTTTCAGAGCAATTGGTGGGCTTGGCTTGATTCTGCTAGCACTAATATTAATTTCTGCTACTGCAGGACAATTAGCAGAATTAAGGGAATTTAAATCTCTTCTGGAAGTATTTAAAAATCAGCCAGTATTCTTCGTAATATTAGCCTTAATATTGACCTATTTGTCATACTCAAGCTTAGCTATAGTTTTGCTTTCAGTAAGTTTTTTAGCTACTGGTGTGATTGGGATAAATGAGAGTTTATATCTTGTACTAGGTGCTAATCTTGGAAGTGGCATGTTGCCTCTTATTTCAAGTTGGAAATCCTCAGAATTAGAAAAAAATCCAATAATTGCAAACTTATTAGTTAGGTCGCTTTGTATCATTCTTTTTTATCCATTTGTTTCCTTATTCTCCAATTTCTCAATAGCTTACATTTCTTTCGAATTAGTTCCAGCTATTTATCATCTAACATTAAATTTATTTGTAGCCATTATTGGCATTATCTTTTCAAAACAGTTTCTTAATTTATCTTTGGGTTTATTCTCTGAAAATAAAAATGAGGATCAATTAAATAAACATAATATTCTTGAAGCAGATGATTTCTCTATGCCAGCAGTATCTCTTGCCAATGCAAAAAGAGAGGCTTTAAGAATGGCAGAAGTTTCTCAAAATATGGTTGTATCCTCACTTGCGGTTTTCAAAGATGATAATGAGGTCCTTCGTGATGAAATTATAAAAAATGAGGATACCGTCGATGAATTTTATGACGCAATAAAGCTTTACATTGCAAGAATATTACAAGAAGAGCTTACACCAGTAGAGAGTCAACAAGCGTTAAACATTCTTAACTTTACAACGAATATGGAACATATTGGTGATATTGTAAATAACAGTTTAATGGAGCTTTCTGGAAGAAAAATTGCAAAGCATATTCATTTTTCAAAAGAGGGTTTTGGTGAGATTATTTCAATTCATGAGGAAGTCTGCGCTAACTATGATCTAGCAATCAATACATTCGTTTCAAATGATTGTGAACTAGCAAGAGTTTTATATGAAAAGAAGCAAGAACTTCACAAACTTGAAAAGCGATCTGTTTCGAAACATTTGCAGCGAATAGGTAAAGGGATAACTGACAGTCTGGAAACAAGCTCAATGCATATTGATGTTGTTAGAGACTACAAGAGAGTTAATAGTCTTTTATCATCTATTGCATATCCAATATTGTTTGCATCAGGTGAAATGCTTGAAACAAGATTAAAGCAAAATACCTAATTCCAATAGATTCTCCAGATAATATAAATAATTAAGTTTTTCAAGCTCTATAATAATTGCATTCTAAATAATCAATGTCAATTATGAATCATGAAATAGTTATTGTTGCAGCAACCCGAACTGCCATTGGGTCATTTGGAGGTTCTCTTTCCTCAATTCCTGCTCATAAACTTGGCTCAGCTGTAATTTCTTCTTTACTTCAAAAAACTGGATTGGATAGTAATCAAGTTGATGAGGTTATACTTGGACAGGTTTTGACTGCAGGAAGTGGGCAGAATCCTGCCAGACAGGCATCAATAGATGCCGGTCTTCCTGAAATAACACCAGCAATGACGATCAATAAAGTTTGTGGAAGTGGATTAAAGGCAGTCCAGTTGGCATTTCAAGCTGTTGCATGTGGAGATGCGGAGATAGTCATTGCAGGCGGTCAAGAAAATATGAGTCTTTCCGGTCATGTTTTACCTCGATCTAGGGAAGGTAAAAATATGGGCCCATGGGAGATGGTTGATACTATGGTTGTAGATGGATTATGGTGTGCATTTAACGATTATCATATGGGCGTTACTGCTGAAAATATTGCTTCAAAGTATGATTATTCAAGAGAAAGTCAGGATGAATTTGCAGCCTTATCGCAACAAAAAACTGAATCTGCACAAATATCTGATCTGTTTCACGATGAAATAACTCCAATAAACATTCCACAAAGAAGGGGTGATGTTGTTGTTTTTGATGCGGACGAATATCCAAGACATGGGGCCACTAAAGATTCACTTTCAAAGCTCAGGCCAGCATTTAAAAAAGAAGGAACAGTTACAGCTGGTAACGCTTCAGGAATAAATGATGGGGCAGCTGCTGTTATGGTTATGACTGCATCAAAGGCAAAAGATCTGGGTCTCAAGCCGATGGCCAAAATTGTTTCTTATGCAAGCGCTGGGGTTGACCCAAAAATTATGGGTACAGGTCCAATACCTGCCAGTGCCAGGTGTTTAGATAAGGCTGGCTGGAAAGCCTCTGAACTTGATAGAATTGAGGCTAATGAGGCATTTGCAGCGCAGGCCATGTCCGTGAATGACTCTCTTGGCTTGGATAAATCTAAAGTGAATGTGACTGGAGGTGCTATTGCTCTTGGACATCCAATTGGAGCATCAGGAGCAAGAATATTGGTAACTCTTCTCTATGGGATGAAGAGAGATAAGGCAGACAAAGGTCTTGCAACTTTGTGCATTGGAGGCGGAATGGGCGTCGCTATGGCCGTTGAAAGAATTGAATAGTTTTTAGTTCAAAAAACTTTAATTATTTAAAGAAATATCATTTTGAACTGTATTTAAATATGGTGTCATATTTATAGTTGACAACTATCTAAAAAATATGTAGCCTGTCTATCCAGTCAAGAAGAATGTTTGAAGCAATTACCTCAAATGGTGCAAAAGTAATGCAACTTGATAATTATGGTATCGAGATTGGCTGTGATGCTAATTTAGTTGTCCATCAGGCCAAAAACCCAATCGATGCAATCAGATTATCTAATGCACGTCTATTTGTAATTCGCAAAGGTGAAATTGTTGCAAAGGCAAGTCCTACTCAAAGCGAATTATTATTTGATACAAAAAAAGAAAAAAATGTTATAGATTGGACACTTTAGTATTGTATAAACAACAAAGAGTTACTTAGCTTTATTGCTATTTTATTGGCTTTAATCCTTAGAAGAAGGGAGTATAAAAATGACAAAAAATAATTCTAAATATTATGATGCACACTGGATGCCGTATAGCGGTAACAGAGAATTTAAAGCTAATCCTCGGATTATAGTTTCTGCAAAAGGGACTTACTTTACTGATGATAAAGGAAGAAAAATATTTGATGGCCTATCAGGCCTATGGACTTGTGGAGCTGGACATTCACGCCCTGAAATTATTGAAGCTGTAAGTAAACAAATTGAAACGTTGGATTATTCTCCTGCATTTCAATTTGGACATGAAAAATCATTTGAGTTGGCGAATAGAATAATTGAATTTACTCCTGAGGGTTTAGATCGCGTCTTTTTTACTTGTTCTGGTTCAGAAGCAGTAGATAGTGCACTCAAAATTGCTAGAGCTTATTGGAGGCAGAAAGGCAGGGTTGGTAAAACCCGTTTAATTGGAAGAATAAAGGGATATCATGGAGTCAATTTTGGAGGAATTAGTGTAGGCGGTATTGGTCCAAATAGAGAAATGTTTGGGCAAGGTATAGAGTCTGACCATTTATCTGCAACGTGGCTTCCAGAAAACTATTTCAGCAAAGGCCAACCTGAAGTTGGAGAGCATTTAGCGGATGAATTATTAAACAAAATATTGTTGCATGGTGCCTCTAATATTGCTGCAGTTATTGTTGAACCAATGGCTGGTTCTGCTGGGGTATTTCCACCCCCCATAGGTTATTTACAGAAGTTACGTAAAATCTGTGATGCCAATGACATTTTATTAATTTTTGATGAAGTTATAACCGCTTTTGGTCGTATGGGGGCGAAGACAGGTGCTGAGGCATTTGGTGTTACTCCTGATATAATGACATTTGCTAAACAGGTCAGTAATGGAAGTCAACCGGTTGGCGGTGTCGTAGTTAAAGATAGTATTTATGAAACTTTTATGGATACTTCAGCACCAAATTATTTGATTGAATTATTTCATGGTTATACTTATTCAGCACATCCTGTAGGTTGTGCTGCTTCGATTGCAAGTTTGGATATACTTCAAAATGAAAATTTGGTTGAGCGGGTTAAAAAAATGAGCCCAATATTTGAAAAAGAACTGCATAGCCTTAAGGGACTTCAATATGTTGCAGATATTCGTAATTATGGACTGGCTGGAGGAATAACTATTGAATCAGCTAAAAATGAACCTGCATTAAGACCCTACCAAATAGCAATGAAATGTTGGGATAAAGGTTTTTATGTTCGATACGGTGGGGATACTATTCAATTAGGTCTTCCATTTATTGTTTCTGAAAAACAAATAAAGGATGTTGTTGGTGCAATATCTGACTCGATTAAAGAATTACATTAAAGGAGATTGAAGAAATGAAATTAGTAAAGCACCTCATTAATGGTGAAATTGTTTCAATGGGTGACCCTAAACAAGATGTATATAATCCATCTACTGGTGAAGTTAGTAAACAAGTTGAGCTTGCTTCAACAGCAACAGTTGAAAAAGCTATTCAAGCGGCCCAAGATGCTTTCCCAGCATGGCGCGCAACACCACCCCTTAAGCGAGCTAGGATTATGTTTCGATTTAAGGAACTATTAGAAAAAAATACTGACAAAATTGCTCAGCTTATTGGAGAAGAGCATGGAAAAATTGCTCACGATGCTTTAGGGGAAATTACCAGAGGTATAGAGAATGTTGAATACGCTTGCTATGCGCCTCAACTTTTAAAGGGTGAGCATAGTAAAGATATTTCAAGTAATATTGACTCATGGAGTGAGTTTCAGCCTTTAGGGGTTGTTACAGGAATTACTCCTTTTAATTTTCCTGCAATGGTGCCATTATGGATGTATCCAATGGCAATAGCATGTGGTAATTGTTTTGTATTAAAGCCATCTGAAAGAGACCCTTCCGCAGCATTATTTGTTGCTCAACTTATGGTTGAGGCTGGATTGCCAAAAGGAGTTCTCAATGTAGTTAATGGTGGAAAAGAAGCTGTTGATACATTGCTTACTGACGAAAGAGTACAGGCAGTTAGTTTTGTTGGATCAACCCCTATCGCGAAATATATTTACCAGACAGCAACTGCTCATGATAAAAGGTGTCAAGCTCTTGGCGGTGCAAAAAACCATGCAATTGTCATGCAAGATGCTGAAATGGAAAATACAGTAAATGCTCTAATTGGAGCTGCGTTTGGCTCTAGTGGAGAGCGCTGTATGGCCATTTCAGTTGCTATCGCTGTTGGTTCAGAGACTGCAGATAATTTAATTGCAGGCTTAAAATCGAAAATGAATGATTTAAAAGTTGGAAATTTTGACAATACTAATAATGATTTTGGGCCTCTTATTACTAAAGAACACATGGAAAAAGTCAAGTACTTTATAACTAGTGCAGAAGAGCAAGGGGCAGATATTGTAGTGGATGGCCGAAGTGTTGATGTTAAGGGCTGTGAAAATGGATTTTATGTTGGTGGCACTCTTATAGATGGTGTAGAAGCCTCAATGGAGAGTTATAAGAATGAAATATTTGGTCCTGTTTTGCAAGTCGTCAGAGTTGATACTATGCAGGATGCAATAGATTTAATTGATGACCATGAATACGGCAATGGAACTTGTATTTTTACTCGTGATGGTGAGGCAGCAAGGTACTTTAGTGACCAAATAAAAGTTGGCATGGTTGGCATTAATGTCCCATTGCCTGTTCCAGCTGCTCAGCATAGTTTTGGGGGTTGGAAGCAGTCAATGTTTGGTGATTTAGCAGCATATGGACCGGATAGCGTCAGGTTTTATACAAGAAGAAAAACGATCACTCAAAGATGGCCATCCTCTAGCATTAGAGAAGGGGTTAATTTTTCTTTTCCATCCTAGACTTAGAGCTTAACTTAAAAAAGGGCTTCTTAGGAAGCCCTTTTTTTGTCTTAATAACTTCTACTTTGATTTATTTAACTAATCAATATCAGATTGAACTGCATCGGAAATACTCTGTCAAATATAGTTGACAATTGCAAAAAAAATATGTAGCCTGTCTATTTAGTCAAGAACTTATCTAGAGTTCATTTAACAGATTCGTAAATGGAGGAATCAAATGAGTAAATTAAAGTGTGGTCTAATTCAGATGGGCCTTAAGGGTGATGGCTCAATGTCACCAGAAAAAATTAGAGATTTAATGATTGAAGCGCATATTCCGATGATAGAAGATGCTGCAAAACAAGGAGTAAAAGTTCTTTGTTTTCAAGAAGTTTTTACTCAACCATACTTTTGTCCAAGTCAAGATAAAAAATGGTATGCAGCAGCTGAATCAATTCCTGATGGGCCTACAGTTAAACTTATGCAAGAGTATGCCAAAAAGCATCAAATGGTAATTGTTGTTCCTATTTATGAAGAAGAAATGTCTGGTGTTTATTACAACACAGCTGCAGTAATAGATGCTGATGGAAGTTTTTTAGGTAAATATCGTAAAACACATATACCTCAAGTTGCTCCTGGTTTCTATGAGAAATTTTTCTTCAAGCCTGGAAATTTAGGATACCCAGTCTTTGATACCGCTTATGTTAAATTAGGGGTTTACATTTGTTACGATAGGCATTTTCCAGAGGGTTGGAGGGCTTTAGCACTTAATGGAGCTGAATATATTGTTAATCCTTCAGCTACCGTTGCAGGATTAAGTAAATATCTATGGGAATTAGAGCAGCCAGCCTCAGCGGCAGCTAATGGAGTTTTCATTGGTGCTATTAATCGTGTAGGGACAGAAGAGCCCTGGGCAAAACAAATGGGTGAATTCTATGGTTCAAGCTACATTGTAAATCCACGTGGTCAAATCGAAGCTCAAGCAAGTTATGGGGATGACGAGCTTTTAGTGCATGAAATTGATTTGGATATGGTGAGAGAAGTTCGAGATACTTGGCAATTTTTTAGAGATAGACGAAGTGACCTTTATGGTAGGTTAACAGACAAATAGTAACATGTCTAAGTCGTCAAGTTCAAAGATTTCAGAGACTTCAACGATAGATATTAATGATCTATTTCTGACATTTGAGACACAATCAGAACCAGTTCATGCGCTTTCTGATATTAATTTGAAGGTGGATGCTGGTGATTTTGTGTCTTTAATCGGTCCTAGCGGCTGCGGTAAAACAACATTATTGCGAGTGATAGCTGATTTAGAAAAGCCAACAAGTGGCACAATAACTATTGAAGGTAAGTCTCCACACCAAGCTCGTTTAGACAAGTTATATGGATATGTTTTTCAAACTCCAGCTCTATTGCCTTGGAGAAATATAGAGTCAAACATCCATCTACCTCTTGAAATGTCTGGGTACTCAAAATCAGAGCAAAAAAAACTTTCTCAGGAGTATTTATCTTTGGTAAGTTTGTCAGGATTTGAAAAAAAATATCCATGGCAATTATCTGGAGGAATGCAGCAACGTGTTTCAATTGCACGTGCCTTGAGTTTTAACCCTGATATGCTGCTTATGGATGAGCCTTTTGGTGCTCTAGATGAAATTACCCGTGATCGATTAAATGAAGAGTTATTGAGACTATGGGAGAAAACTCAGAAAACAGTTGTATTTGTTACGCACTCAATACCTGAGGCTGTTTTCTTGTCAACCAAAATTGTAGTCATGTCTGCTCGACCAGGAAAAATTATTGATGTTATTGAAACCAATTTTCCAAAAGATAGAAATCTTGATATTCGTGAATCAAAAGAATTCTTAAAGGTTTCACAAATTGTTAGAGAAGGCCTTAAAGAGGGACATAACGATGGAAGCTAATAGGTTTTTCAGTATGCTCATAGGAGGAACTATTGGTCCTGTGGTGATTCTGTTAACCGCTATTATTATGATATGGTATGCCGGAGCGGTTTATTTAAATAGCTCCTTTTTAATTGATCGATATGAAAAAAATAATATTGAGTGGACTTTTTCAGAATTAGCCTCAGACTCATGGTCTATGGAGCGACCTGTTTTGCCATCACCTCATCAAATTGCAAAGGAGTTAAAGAAAACAATTTGGGATAAAAAGATAACTTCACCCCGGAGTTTGGTTTTCCACTCTGGAGTCACTTTATCTTCTGCAATGGTTGGTTTTGTAATGGGTACACTTCTTGGTATTGTCTTATCTATAGGCATAGTTTATGTGGCAGCACTGGATCGAACCTTAATGCCATGGATCATAGCATCACAAACTATTCCAATTTTAGCGTTGGCTCCTATGATTGTTGTTGTGTTAGGTTCAATGGGAATTACTGGACTAGTTCCAAAAGCAACAATCTCAACCTATCTTTGTTTTTTTCCAGTGGTTGTTGGGATGGTCAAAGGTTTAAGGTCACCAAGTATTATCTTGGTAGATCTTATGAATAGTTATTCAGCATCAAAAGCAGAGGTTTTTTGGAAGTTGCGCCTTCCAGCATCTATTCCTTATTTATTTGCTAGTTTAAAAGTAGCTATTGCTCTGAGTGTTGTTGGGGCAATTGTAGCTGAGCTTCCTGCTGGCGCTCAAGGAGGTCTTGGTGCTCGCCTGTTGTCTGGTTCATATTATGGCCAAACCAATCTTATTTGGGCTGCCTTGATAACTGCTTCAGTGATTTCTGCAACACTAGTTACCATTGTCGGAAGAATGGAGCGTGCAGTTAATAATCGTATGGGGCTGCAACTATGAATATCATGGCAATAATAAGGTCGCGTCCCTTAAGTGGATTGCTATGTATTATTTTTTCAATCGCCTCATTTATTTGGTTGAAGCTTGATGCAATAAATGATTACGAGCTAAACCCTGTTATTGTGCTGAGTATTGCAGCTGTCGGTTTATTGTTTTTTATCATTCGTCAACAAGGCTTAATTCTTTTATCAGTTTGTTTCATAGCTTTATTTTCTGGAGCTTGGTCTGTATTAAATTTAATACACTCATTTGACAAAGGCATAGTTATGGGTTTAGATGCTTGGTTCTTGGTAAGTGCATTATGGTTTCTTACGTGGAATAACTTAGTTCAACTATCAGATCTCGAGACAAAAAATAAATTAATCACATTTTCTCTTAATATAGTTATTCCAGTTTTATTTGGCGTATGGATATTTTTTCTATGGGAAGTTATTACTATAGGTATGTCTGTTCCTCAGGTTCTGCTCCCTTCACCAAGTCTTATTTGGCAGGTGTTTGATGGTTCTGGCCCAACATTATTTGCAGATTTCTATCAAACTTTTGTTCGCTCTGCAATTCCTGGTTTTATTATGGGAAGTGGTACAGGATTTCTTGTTGCAATTGCAGCAGATAAAATTCCATTTTTAAGACGTGGACTAATTCCAATTGGAAACTTCTTTAGCGCAATACCAATTATTGGTATGGCGCCAATTATGGTCATGTGGTTTGGATTTGATTGGCAGTCCAAAGCAGCTGTCGTTGCCATAATGACTTTTTTCCCAATGATGGTCAATACGTTAGGAGGTCTTAACGAAACTGATAGGATTGATCGAGATTTATTACACACTTATGCTACAAGTTATTGGCGAGAACTTTTTAGTTTGCGCCTACCAAATGCGATGCCATTTATTCTTAATGCATTGAAAATTAACTCAACTTTCGCTATGATTGGAGCTATTGTAGCTGAATTTTTTGGAACACCCATTGTAGGAATGGGATTTAGAATTTCGGCAGAAGTTGGCCGAATGAATATCGATATTGTCTGGGCAACAATTGCGGTTGCTGCTCTGACTGGTTCGATGTTTTATGGAGTGTTTGCTCTTTTGGAAAGAAAATTAACTTTCTGGCATCCTTCGATGCGAAAAAGTTAATTCTGAGCAAGTACTATTATTTTTAAAATAAAGGAGAAATGATGAAGATATATAAAAGTAAAACTATAGTCGCAGCAATTTGCTCGACTATGCTATTAGCTTTGAGCTTTAATTCCCATGCAGGAGATAAGTTTACCCTTCAAACGAAGTGGGTAACGCAGGCTCAATTTGCTGGCTATTATGTAGCATTAGAAAAGGGTTATTATGATGATGAAGGACTAGATGTAACTATTAAGGCAGGTGGTCCAGATATAGCGCCTCCTCAAGTTATTGCAGGTGGTGGTGCAGATATTCTTATTGAATGGATGCCGGCAGCTCTAGCTTCTAGAGAAAAAGGACTTAATCTTGTCAACATAGCACAGCCATTTAAAAACTCTGGAATGATGCTTACTTGCCGTAAAGATTCAGGCATAAGTTCGCCTTCTGACTTCTCAGACAAGACTCTAGGAGTTTGGTTCTATGGTAACGAGTATCCATTCCTGAGCTGGATGAGTAAGCTTAATATGGCTACTGATGGAAGCGCAGGTGGAGTGACAGTATTGAAGCAAGGATGGGGAATAGAGCCTATTCTTCAGAAACAGGCAGATTGCGTGTCAACGATGACTTACAATGAATACTGGCAAGTTATTGATGGTGGTCTTTCAGCTGATGAGCTTGTAGTTTTCTCTTACGAAGACCAAGGTGTTTCAACACTTGAAGATGGCTTGTACGTGTTAGAAGAAAACTTAAGCGATCCTGCCTTTGTTGATAAAGCTGCGCGTTTCCTTCGTGCAAGTATGAAAGGTTGGGAGTGGGCTTCAAATAACTCTGATGCTGCTGCCGATATCGTGCTTGAATATGACATGAGTGGTGCTCAAACTGAAAAGCATCAGCGTCGTATGATGGGTGAGGTTAATAAACTTACTGCAAATGGTGGTAAATTAAATGTTAACGATTACCAGCGTACTGTTGATACTTTGCTTGGCAGTGATTCTGATCCAGTAATTACGGGTCAACCAACTGGAGCATGGACTCACGATGTCTGGAATGCAGCATTTGGTTCGTAATATTTAATATCTAATTTCTTGTAGGAGAATACTATGTCTGTACTAATTAAAAATGGAACAATTGTTAATGCTGATCAATCTTTCAAAGCCGATGTGCTATGTGCAGATGGCAAAATACAGGAAATTGGCAGTAATATCTCAGCGCCTAGCGGCGCTGAGGTCATAGATGCCGCCGGGCAGTTTGTAATGCCCGGAGGTATCGACCCTCATACCCATATGCAATTACCGTTTATGGGAACTGTTGCTAGTGAAGATTTTTATACTGGAACTGCTGCAGGGCTTGCAGGTGGAACTACAATGATTATTGATTTTGTTATCCCCTCTCCTCAAACCAGCATTCTTGAAGCTTATCATCAATGGCGAGAGTGGGCAGAGAAATCAGTTGCTGATTATAGCTTTCATGTTGCCATTACTTGGTGGGATGAAACTGTGCACGCTGATATGAAAACACTAGTTGAAAAATATGGTGTTAACAGTTTTAAGCACTTTATGGCTTATAAGGGTGCAATAATGGCCCCTGATGAAATACTAGTGAATAGTTTCAATAGGGCTTTAGAGTTGGGTGCAATGCCAACTGTTCATGCTGAAAATGGTGAAATGGTTGCGCAGCTTCAACAGAAGATTTTTGATATGGGTATTACTGGCCCAGAAGGACACCCGTTGTCTCGTCCGCCAGAAGTTGAGGCTGAAGCTGCAAATCGAGCTATTAGTATTGCTAATGTATATGGAGTCCCTTTATATATTGTGCATGTTTCTACTAAGCAGTCTTTAGAAGCAATTACTAGAGCAAGAAATTCAGGTCAAAAAGTCTTTGGTGAAGTTTTAGCTGGTCATTTACTTGTAGATGAGTCAGTTTACTTAGATAAAAATTTTGAGAGCGCTGCTGCACATGTTATGAGCCCTCCATTTAGAGCAAAAGAGCATCAGGATGCTTTATGGAAAGGTCTTTTATCTGGTAACTTGCAGACTACTGCGACCGATCACTGTTGTTTTTGTGCTGATCAAAAAGCAGCTGGTAAAGATGATTTTCGTATAACCCCTAATGGTACCGCAGGGATAGAGAATCGAATGGAAGTTTTGTGGCATCATGGCGTTAACACAGGGCTTTTTAATATGAATGAATTTGTTAAATTAACATCTACAAACGCAGCACAAATTTTCAATATTTATCCAAGAAAAGGTAGTATATCTGTTGGAGCAGATGCTGATATTGTTGTATGGGATCCAGAGAAAACTAAGACGATATCTGCTAAAACCCATCACCAGAATATTGACTTTAATATTTTTGAGGGCATGGAGGTCAAAGGCTGCGCCTCGCACACTATAAGTGCAGCAAAAGTTGTCTATGCTAATGGTGAGCTTAAAGTTGAAAGAGGGGCTGGAAGATATGTTGATCGTCCTCCTTACTCTTCCTTCTATCAGGGTTTAGATGTTCAGGCAGAGAAAAATAAACCAAAAGCTGTGAAACGTTAAGATTTGATTAATTTTTTATTGTTTAACTGCGTATTTAACTTGACCAAATGGTCAAATATTTTTCGGAGGAAAATATGAGTAATAACAAAATAAAAAGTGAGGGAGTGAATATTAAGTCACATCGCCTCAGCAAAAAAGAGATTGAAGATAATTTTTCTGATCTTCATGCTCCTTTAACTCCAATAGAGGCATTAATTGAAGCTGATCGATGCTATTTCTGCTATGACGCTCCTTGTACAAAAGCTTGTCCATCAGATATTGATGTTCCAGGTTTTATACAAAGTATTAGGAGTGATAATTTAACGGGAGCAGCAGAGAAAATATTGTCTGAAAATATTTTTGGCGGTATGTGTGCTAGAGACTGTCCAACTGAGGAGTTATGTCAGCAAGCATGTGTTCGTAATGATCATGAAGACAAGCCAGTTGAAATTGGATTATTACAAAGATACGCTACAGATTCGGTACTAGAGAATGGAGTAAAGTTATTTTCAAGAAAAAAAGATACTGGGAAGTCTATAGCGGTTGTTGGAGCTGGACCTGCTGGTATATCTTGCGCCCATCGTTTATCAGTCTTGGGTCACAATATAACGGTATATGATTCTAAAGATAAACTAGGAGGGCTTAATGAGTATGGAATTGCAGCTTATAAATCCACTAATGATTTTGCACAACAAGAGCTTGATTACATTCTAGATATTGGAGGTATAAATATTCAAACTGGGATGGAGCTAGGAAAACAAATCACTCTTGAAGGTCTTCAAAAGCAATTCGATGCTGTATTTTTAGGTTGCGGGTTAGGTACGGTCAATCAATTGAATTTAGAGAATGAGAATATTTCAGGTGTCATTGATGCAGTTGAGTATATAGCTAATTTAAGACAAACCAGTAATAAAGATGAACTTATGGTTGGGAAAAACATTGTTGTTATTGGTGGGGGTATGACAGCAATAGATATTGCTGTTCAAAGCAAATTACTAGGTGCTGAGCAAGTTACTATAGCCTATAGAAGAGATAAAAATGCAATGGCAGCGAGTGAATATGAGCAGACTTTGGCAAAAAAACATGATGTGCAAATTCAATATAATTTATCACCAAAACAGCTTATCTCTGATGAAAGCAATGTATCTGCAATAGTATTTGATGTTATGTCATCACAAAATGATGGAAGCATAAATGCAACTGGAGAAAGCCTCACATTGAAAGCGGATGTTGTATTTAAGGCAATTGGACAAAAATTAGTTACCGAGGGTTTGACTGATAATAGCTTAGAGCTAGAAAAAGGAAGAATAGTTGTTGATGAGAATCGTAAAACTTCATTGACTAAGGTTTGGGCTGGTGGAGACTGTATTCTTGATGGGGATAATCTAACAGTTTCAGCAGTCCAAGATGGCAAACTGGCGGCAATTTCAATAAACGAAACGCTAACGCAAGGAGCATAATATGGCAGATTTAACAAGTAATTTTTTGGGAATAAAGTCACCTAATCCTTTTTGGTTGGCTTCAGCACCCCCTACTGATAAGGCATATAATGTCAATCGTGCCTTTGAAGCTGGCTGGGGTGGGGTTTCATGGAAAACTTTGGGGGAGGACCCTCATATCGTTAATGTTAATGGGCCAAGATACTCATCAATGATGAGTAATGATCGTCGAGTTATTGGCTTTAATAATATTGAGTTAATTACGGATCGACCATTTCAAGTCAACCTTAAGGAGATGCGCCAAGTAAAAAGAGATTGGCCAGATAGAGCTCTTGTTGCATCTGTCATGTTTCCAATGAATGAAGCGTCTTGGGCAAAGCATATTCCAATTATTGAAGATACGGGTATTGATGGCTTTGAGCTTAATTTTGGATGCCCTCATGGCATGTCTGAAAGGGGGATGGGAGCTGCTGTTGGACAAGTTCCAGAGTATATTAAGCAGGCAACTGAGTGGTGTAAAAAATATGCCACTGTTCCTGTTATTGTAAAACTGACACCAAATATTACTGATGTAATATATCCGGCTGAAGCTTGCCTTGAGGGTGGTGCAGATGCAGTATCTTTAATCAATACTATAAATTCAATAATGAGAGTTGATTATGATAGTTTGACAATGTTTCCAACTACAGGTGGGATGGGTACTCATGGAGGTTATTGTGGTGAAGCAGTAAAACCAATTGCGCTTAATATGGTTGCAGAAATAGCGCGAAATGAAAAAACAAAAAATCTTCCTATTTCTGGCATTGGGGGCGTAACTACATGGAAAGATGCAGTAGATTTTATTGCACTAGGTGCTAGCAATGTTCAGGTTTGTACTGCTGCAATGGTCTATGGTTTTAAGATTGTTGAAGATATGAAAACTGGATTGAGTAACTTTTTAGATGAAAAAGGTATGAATTCAGTCGATGAGCTTATCGGTAAGGCTGTGCCATCGGTTACTGATTGGAAGTTTTTAAATCTAAATCATGTCGACAAGGCAGTCATCGATCAAGAGAAATGTATCAAGTGTGGGCGATGCCATATTGTTTGTGAAGATACTTCTCATCAGGCAATTAAATATTCTGATGATGGAGGTAATAGAGTATTTACTGTTGATGATAATGAGTGTGTTGGATGTAATCTTTGCGTCAGTGTTTGTCCTATCGTTGATTGCATTACAATGGTTGCTATGGAGAGTGGAATTGATCCTAGAACTGGTAAAGAGATTACTTCAGAGCCTGCTGATTGGACCACGCATGAAAATAATCCTATGAAGGTCTCATGAGCAAATGATGGAGTATTGAATGGGTAACTTAACTGTTGCAGCAAAATCTAGACAAAGCTCACGAAGCAAGGAAACTATTCGTGAAGAAAATGAGCTCATTATTCTAGCTGCAGCAGAAAAAGTTTTTGCAATGCATGGTCTAAAAGGCTCTACTACGATGCAAATTGCAGATACAGCAAAATTACCAAAATCTAATATCCACTATTATTTTCATACTAAATTAAACCTTTATCGATGTGTTTTGGAAAGTATATTGGTTGATTGGATGAAAGCTGCTGATACATTCAATACATTTGATGAACCAAGAGAGGCAATTAGGTATTATGTTGGAGCTAAAATGGATTTGTCAAGGACAAGGCCTTTTGGATCAAAAGTCTGGGCGAATGAGATTATTAGTGGAGCTCCAGAAATGGAAGAGATATTGTCCTCAAAATTAAAAAAATGGGTTGATTCTTGTGTTAAGTCAATTAATCGATGGGTAGAGCTAGAAAAGATTGTCAACGTAGGTGACGCACACACCCTTCTGTATATGATTTGGGCCACTACTCAACATTATGCTGATTTTGATTACCAAGTCATGATTTTGAATAATGGAAAAAAATTGACAGATTCTGAATTTGAAGAAAAAAAACAGCAGGTTATAAATTTAGTTCTTCGCAGTGTAGGTTTAAAACCCTAGTTTAAGTAGCAGGTCAACAGAGAGATTGGAAGTATGATAGAGAGTAGTGGAAAGAAATTTAGAAATTTAGTAAGTGAGACAAAGCCATTGCAAATTGTGGGCACTGTTAATGCATACAGCGCAATCATGGCAGAAAAAGTTGGGCATCAATCGATCTATCTATCAGGTGGAGGTGTTGCTGCCTCTTCACTCGGAGTTCCAGATCTTGGGATAACATCTCTTGCGGATGTCCTTGAAGATGCTAAGAGAATTACACAAGTTACTTCCTTGCCACTATTGGTAGATGCTGATACCGGCTGGGGAGGGGCATTTAATATTGCTCGTTGCGTTCAAGAAATGATTAAGAGCAATGTTGCAGCTATTCACATTGAAGATCAGGTTTCTCAGAAACGCTGTGGTCATCGTCCAAATAAGTCAATCGTTAGTACAAACGAAATGGTTGATCGAATTAAGGCCGCTGTGGATGCTAAAACAGATTCAGACTTTGTTATTATGGCAAGAACTGATGCTTTGGCGATAGAGGGAATGGAGTCTGCCGTTGAAAAAGCTCAGGTATTTGCAGAAGCTGGAGCTGATATGATATTTCCTGAAGCATTAAATACTATTGAGCAATATCAAGAATTTTCTAATTCTCTAGATGTGCCAATCCTAGCAAATATTACCGAATTTGGTAAAACGCCACTGTTTAGTAAAGAGGAGCTCTCGAAGGCAGGCGTTGATATGATTCTCTATCCTCTCAGTGCTTTTAGGGCCATGAGTAATGCCGCACTGAATGTTTATCAGCATATCTTAGATGATGGTCATCAACATAATGTCTTAGATAGCATGCAAACTAGGGAAGAGTTATATGATTTTCTTAACTATCATCAATATGAACAACAGCTTGATAGGTTATTTAAAAAGGAGAATGAATAATGGGTGGAAAAAAAATGGGTGGTGCTGGTCTCAGAGGGCAGAGTGCTGGAGAGACTTCAATATGTACAGTTGGAGTCAGTGGCTCTGGATTAACTTATCGAGGTTATGATGTGGTTGATTTGGCAAAAAATACAACATTTGAAGAGGTTGCCTATTTATTGTTGCACAAGAAACTACCCAATTCTAGAGAACTAAAAGAATACATAGAAAAACTTAAATCATTAAGAGGCTTGCATCCTGAAATGAGAAGTACACTGGAATGCATTCCAAGTACAGCTCATCCAATGGATGTTTTAAGGAC
>Ga0213868_10002514_pt1 | contig 17539 bp, 11 predicted proteins | sample PICome_9_FD_160087 | JGI IMG/M metagenome (GOLD analysis project Ga0213868, IMG submission 160087) | Coastal seawater microbial communities near Pivers Island, North Carolina, United States - PICO127 | ecosystem: Environmental > Aquatic > Marine > Coastal | place: USA: North Carolina...
ACCCCAGCTCCCAAGCCAGCTTTCTCACTCTTTGGAGGAGCTGCTAAACCCGCACCAAAGAAGGAAGTAGCAGCACCAGTTCCACCTCCTGCCCCTACCCCAGCTCCCAAGCAAGCTTTCTCACTCTTTGGAGGAGCTGCCAAACCAAAGTCTTCAGCTCCTACCTCTACCCCAGCTGAGAAGAAGCAAGCACCAGTCATGCGCAGAGGAACAATTTCTTTAGGATCACCAGGAGAAGCTGCTGCAGCATCCAAGTCTAAATCTACAGCCAAGAATGATGGCATTCCCACCCTTAGCAACTGGAAGCAAGAGGCAGATGGAAGTATCACAGGAAATATTAGAAACTCAAAGATGTTCCGTGAAGGACAAAAGATTACAACTAGTCCTATTCGGAAGGGGGCTAAGGCTGGAACAGTTGTCACCACCAGTTCCGGAAGCAAGTATCGTTTATTGTAAGCTTCTCGTAGTCTAAAGTAAATCTTATATAACGAAAAATCATAGAGGCAGGAATGTTTAGCAGTTACAAGTTTGAAACGTTTGAAACTCATATCTCATATGTTACCCTTTTCTATCAGTTCAACCTTGACAATTTTATCACCAGGCACCAACGCTTGCGACAATGATCGTCTTATAGTTATCCTATCTTCACCTTCCACCACCATATCATAATGGTCAGGATTTGCATCGTGCCATTTTTGATTGTACATGTTCGCATGAACATATCTTAATTCCAGTACATCATGTAAGATTATGTTGCATTCGCGGTCGAGCGAAATTAGTGTCCCTGAGATTTTCCTTTCATCTTGTAGAGTGCAAATAATTGAATTTCCTAATATTTCTTTAACTTGACTCAATGCGTCCATTTCATCTTATTTCCGAAGATGATTAGTGTTGTCTGTTAGTTCTATGGATGCAGGATGGTCCTAAACTTAGATAACTACTTTTAGTAATTCGTGACTGACCAGCGACAATTCACAACACCAAGTTTGTACGATTGTACGGTACTCGGATTTTCGGTACTACTCTCGGCTCGTACTCGGTAGGTTGTAGTTTGTAGTCTTGGTCACACTCCCAACCGAATACGGAATAAGATCTAACAAGACTAGATTTTACAAGAGTCAAAATAGCAAAATAGAGAGCAGCGCTAAAAAAGAACGACTATTGTGAGTAAATTCCATGTGCATTACGAATATTGAATTACTCATCTCTTGACGATTTAACATCTACATACATCTCATACTTTAAAAAAGAGGAGTTTTGAGGAATTAGAAAGAGTTCCAATCAATTATCATTCGAAGCAAATCTCGAAAACAAATCATCGATGAGATCTCTGTTTAAAGACAAAGATGAAAGCACCCTCATTGGTGGAAAGGCCAACGCTCATGATGCCTCATCATACAATACACCGACAAAAGTCACTGGGAATACATATACCTCTGCGTCTACTCCACCTATCACACCAGAAAGTGATGGAGATTCCCCTGTCACATGTCGCGTTGTGCGATCGCCCTCAGATGACATTCCTAAAGACACCGAAACCACTTCTTCAAGTATCAACAGTGACATGTCGAATGCACTGACCAATATCGGTATCGGAGGTAGCAACCTCTTGCAACAGGTGTTGGGCATTGCGGAAGAGTATGGAGGAAATTGTGGTAAGCTTGAAGATGTTGATCCAGTTAACACGAAGAGTGCCTTTGGACTTGTGAGTATTCCAGAAGAAAAGGCTATCACAGAAGCTGGTAATGAATGGGGAACTTCTCCAAGTAAAGATGACGAGGATGAGAAAGCAGAGTTGGAAGAAAATCCTCACGAAGATTTTGAGTTAGTTTTACAAGATGAATATGATTGCGATGAACCGGTATTTTGTCAACCTTGCCAAGGAATTATTTCCATCGATGGTTCGAGCTTTAGCGAGAAGGGAAAGAAGGATCTTAAATTTTGGAAACGCAAAGATAAGGCATCGGATTCATCTGCAGTCTCTACTTCTTCTGAAACAAAGGCCTCAAAGTCAACGAAAAGTTCATCTAAGAAGAAATTGAAGCTCAAACCACTGAACATCTTTCGCCATACGAAGAAACGTGGTAGTAGTGATCAGAAGAAGAATATGGTCAAACCCCCACCGAATAAATCAAAGGTTGGAAAATGGAAACCTGCCATTTGTCCAAATACTCAAAAAGTATATTTTTATCATACCAAGACTAGAGAAGTGACATGGAACCAACCCCCAGGATTCTTTGAATGGAAAGTGGCCAAGGATAAAGAAAAGGTTTATTTTTTCAATGTTATCACGAAAGAAACCACGTGGGATATGCCTCAAGGTTTTCAACAATGGAGAGAGGTCATTGATACAAGTACCGACGAGGGTAAAAAGTATTATTACAACGTTTTGACACGAGAAACGACGTGGAATAAACCAGACGAATTGATTCAATTGGAAATTGGCGAGACAGAGAGGAAGGAGGAAGATAAGAGTAATATTGAGCTCTTACAAGAACTCGTACTAGGAGGACCGGATCCACAAGAGGAAGAAGTTATTGCGGAGGAAGAGCCTGCAGTGCAAGACGAGTCTCATGAATCGCCATCTGGGAAATCGTCAGAGAAAAGTTTGTCTGTTCAGGAACCAAATGTGGCAGCTGAAAGCGACCAGCTTACTGAAATTGAGATTTCTGATCCAGAGACAAGACTGTATAAGTTGCTGTATAAGTATTGTCCCGATGAGAAAACCAACAATGACCAGTTGTTACGGCTTTGCAAAGGCAACGAAACTGCTGTTCTTAAGGGTCTTGAATCAGTTATTGAGGACAGTCCCTACGATGAAATTGGTATCGCAATTATCTCCTATGTTAAGAATACAATTAAATCCATAGGGGAGGGGCCAATGGATGAACTTAAAATGACCGGGAAAAAGGTAACTTCATTTAAACTACCCCCAGTCACAGGTACAGCGAAAGGAATGAACCGCGTGAATACATTCAGTTCAACCTACTCTATGACTTCGAGGGCCTTGTCTCATGTGACTAACAAAAGTGTCATGACAAATGTCACAGAGGCGACCAACCGTATCAACAATACTTCCACTCGAGCAATCAAGAAAGGCTCTACTTTTGAGCCGATAAAGGAAGATACCAATGCTTTTGATAATTCTTTGGATGATGGTTTTGATACAGAAACTGATGAGAGCCAGTCTAATGCGAGAGTTGAACTTGACCTCAAAGCTGTTCTGGGCGAGGATAACCTTTCAAAGAGAGCAGAGATCTTAAATGACAAACGACGAGAAGAAAACCAGTTGAGAGTTAAAATGGACATGAAAGTAGAACAAGTCAAGAACAAGTTATCTGCATCACAGAAAACACAGAACAAAGAAACACACAACAAATCTCACGCTCAAGCAGAATTGCATGATGAAGGCACTCTTGAGAGTGCCTATGCAGCTGATCGTGAAGACGGCCTCGGCCACAGGACCTGGCAGGACCACGGTGATGATGTCTCTGAATTGAGTGATTCTTTTTCCCCAGCAAAGTCTAAGAGAGCCGCGAAAGAAAAGAAACGTGCTGCTGAAGAAAAAGCAAAAGCAACTCACAAGGTTGTACAGGGTGTTCAGCAAGTACTGGGTCAAACAGAGCCCTTACGCAAACAAAAGTCCAAGCAAAACAATTATTCTGCTCCTATGATATCAGAATACGTGTCAATTGCCCCTCCGAGCCCTCAAGGTAGTATCGAGTACGAAGAGTTACCAAGACCTCAGAGAAAAGCCGCCGCTGACGAAAATTCAATTTTAAGTTGGGACGAAGATACTATTACTACCACTGATTCAAGGTAGAGACAATATGTGGGTTACCAAATCTTTTCAAAGGAACAACTATTGTATTTTGAACATGTTATGCGTATTATAAGATATTATCACTTGCAAGTTTTTTTAAGATTCCCCACGCCAATAGAACCATTATTATGCAAAGACCCTTTGCAACATCCCAAAACATTGTTGGATGCTCTTCTAAGCCTGATAGTAAATTCATGCCAAATCCTCCTGTCACCGCGGCAGCAACTCCTACCACCAATCCAGAGAGCTCTATTAGCATTTCATATCTCATAATTCTATTACGAAGAAGGTCAAGCTCGATCTCAACAACTTCTTCTGTATTACGAACAGTACTTTGCATAGATCTTAAAGATAACAGCACCTCGTCCATTTGTAACAAATAGTCCTCGAACAACAATTCTACTTCCACATGAAGATTGTCAGGATCGCCTTCCTGAACACCTTTTCCAGCTTCAATCGCACTTAATCGCATGGCAGCCATATCTTCATCGTTTTTTAATACCTCCTCAATTGCAGCCGAAACTTCAGTACATTTTGCTTCGAGTGAATCAATCTTATTTTTCAGGGGTAGTAACTCACCCAATTTTATTTGCATCTCCAAAAATGCATCCTTCTTCTGGGTTCGTTTTGATCCTATATCTTTGTTGCAAGTAATGCCATCTAATACGGATTGTGCGCTTGAAATCAGCTTTGCTACCTTGGATGCTTCATAACTGCAAACATGACCAAGAAGTGCTTCAATAACAACTAGTTCAAATGGTGGAGCCCGTCCTATTGGTTCATGAATGCGTTGGTCATTCTTACCTCTTTTAGCCTTTTCTCGATTGGAGCCAGAAGAAACAGATGAAGACATCCATCGCCAATTCTGACCACCAAATGTGTCCCCTTTAGATTTTAGGTGAGTCTCGTGTCCCTCGTCATCATAAACTAAATTATGAGACGAATGATATATTGAATTTAAATACGTAACCAATGCTTCAACTAAATGTTCAATTGTCTCTTGAACATGATTTGATTTTCTAGACAGGACATCAGATGTGGAAAGATCTTTCTGATGTTCTTGATTTTGCGCAACAGTTCCGGTATGGACATTGCTACTGGCCTCAGGTAAGAAAATCAACACTTGTTCCCTCATCACAATAGCTCTGACATGTCCTACATTGACAATCACACAGTTGCTCCTGGCGAGGAATGCAGGGCCAGAATACCTTCCGTTGAATTGATCAATAACTCGAAGGTCACGAAGAGCACATCCCAAAGATTCACATAGTGAGAATTTCGTTACGTATGCAGGTGTTGCAACCATAAATGGTTCTGGATGTGCAGGCGACGAGAGGGGTGGATTTGGTCCAGGTGCTATTCTAATCACCGGCATTCGCCGATGGGGCATAGTTAAAACAGCTCTGCCAAGAATATCTCTGGAGTGCGATAGTGTTTGTTGCGTAGAGAACGATGCATTTACATCGGACAGTGAAGTCTGAATCCGCATTAACCCATCCGGTTTATCACCAGTCCCTCCTCGCATAAATGTTTCTAGTCTTGATCGAATCGCATTAACATTACATATTAGTATACACAAGATAAGAAGAGATGTAAACTTTGGTTTCATGTTGGAGATAAAGTAGTATGTAGTATCTCTAGAGCACTCAAGAGAGATCTCTTGCAAAATGCGAGTTGCGAGTATGCACGATGAACAAAACGAACAAGTTTTAGAACTCTCGAGAAATTTAGCTCACGTTTTGTGGGGTTGGCCAACAATACCTACTGCTTAGATCGCTTCATTTGTCATTTGGCCAAAGAAGATATGATTCCTTCATCAATACAGCGAAATAGATCATCTATATTTTTATTAAATTAATATGTTATGCATGTAACAGTATGTAATACTACCTTCTCAATTTCACCAGCCATTTTGGTTAATGCTGGTCTATTTCCCCCCAAAACGAATCAATCTAATTTTTAAAACGCAAAATCGGCACTAAAAGGAGCCATAACTTCCCCAGAATAAGGCTTAACAATGCCTTCAAGAGCAGGAACGGAGCCAGGAATGGTTTGAGCACAAAGAAAGCCAATCAAACCCAGTTGAGCCAAACGACCATTATTAATTTCAGCTCTTAGCCTCCTCTCTTTCATTTCATCCGACATGTTTTTACTGAATCCAAAAGGATCGTATAAGTTAAATGGCACAGGGTGAGGGATTGCGTCAAACGTTGGAAATTTACCAGGCACGCCTCGTTTTGTATAGTGCAACTGGCCTGCATTAGAACCTGGTCTTTCACTTAGCTCACTGTAGAATTCAAGAAATCCAATAAACAAAATAATCTGCATTTTGGACGCTAAAGGCAGGGCATCCCATTGCTCAGGTGGACTCAATTCAGTAGACGGAAACGCCATTCCAGACAAAGTCATCGCCCAAGGAAAATGCCAGTTGCTTTGGACCACATACCCCACAAAAGCCATCATTGCAACTCGACCATGTTTAATTTCAGAATGTCTCAACCAACCAATGGTGAATTCATTTGATGTTCCCCAAAGAGCAGACTCTGTCAAATTGAGAGGGTCGTAGAATCCTATGAGAGGGTTGAGCTTCTTAGCCATATTTTCAAGGTCCGCCTTTGACTCCCCAAGAGAACTGGTCCTCACGAGACCATTGTTTGGAATAAAGGCTACAGTATGTGCTAATAGGGATGCAAGAACTAAGGTCCTCATAATTTCACTACTATATGTTCGTTTGCTGAAAACATATTCAACCTTCAACAAAGAAGATATGTGTTCAAGAGAGGGTTAGGGTAAGTTTTTACGGCGATGTCGTATATTTTATGTTATTATCTACTTTAGATCCTAAAATAGCTGCGATGGGAGTAAAGATATTTTACTTACTTACTTAGATATAATTTATTGAGTAAAAAGGCGTTGAAAGAGCGATGGATCCACACAGTCATAGGCACTCTGTGACAAAGTATTTCCGATGATTTGACAAATAGCATCTGCCATTTCCAGATCGGACTTGGATAGGTCTCTCTTTACATCAGCTAAAGAGATAGATTCAGTTTCAGACTTCTTTGCGAGCTGTTTCTGGCAGTGAACAATATCAAACAAACTCTTCAGATACTTAATCTGAGTATCGAGCTCTTGCGCACTGTAAACTGGTTTCATCAATCCTCTGCAACCTCGACTCAGACAAACATTTCCTATAACCGAATGTTGACGAGTTTCACACTGACACGAAGTATCTTCACATACATACTCTGTACGACCATGACGAATGATCGATTGACGCATCATGCCGCGAACTTTGTTGTTGAGAACACACATAAACTCATAGTGACCGGAGTACCCGTAATTTGCTGCATTACAACCAGGGCATCTGAATCCATTTACAACAGTCTTGCTAGCATTATCGACTTTAAATACTCCCTTCAGCTCACTGCTTTTTTGGCATGATTTACAAGTGATGCAGAATTTATCAGCTTTCTTGAAACGCTCTTCGTCAGATAGAGCGCTCGCAGGAGTATATTCAACTAGGGCGTCGTCATTAATATCAGCATTTCCAGAATGATTGAATCGACTTGCATCTAAGCCAAGCTTATCAGCAATAATGCTTTGAGAAGTCCCTTCAATTGGCTCACAAAGACGAGAAATTGGAGGTAAAATTTGTTGGCTTAAGTACCACTCAACGTCCGGTTTTAAAGCACCCCCACTGCGCTGGATTTCTTCGGGATGACGAGCACGCTCAGCTGGAGATGATTTTGAATCAGCCGTGGCGTCTGATGACTCCTCTAGTTTTGTAATGACATATGGAATATGATCTCCTGTATTGACGGGTCTATTTGCCTTCAACATCATCTTTGCAACTTGCACATGAGGCTGAGACTTCCCGTCTGGATATTGGTCAGGATGCTTGCTCAGACCTTTAGTAATGACAAATTTTTCCAGCGGTAGCTCTCCGCTTCTCATTCTTTTCGCGAGATTCTCAAGATGATCATGGATCTTGCTCACAACTTCCTCTTTATCCAAACCAGAAAGAATTTGATCCAAGACGAATTTACCGGTCTCCTTGGACTCAATACACCAATCTCTTCTGACCAAATCTAGACCTTTCATTTCCTTTCCTAGGAAAGGACAACCATCGGGGCCATTCGTGATGGTCACAGCAGCGTACTTCTTTTTCTTTAGTAAAAGCATTGAACGGAATACGCCGTCCATCTCAAGTTCAAGAGTTTTATATAGACGATTCACTTCGCGCTTAACCTTTGTCCCAAGTTCATGAACTTCATTTAACCTTTCCAGGTCTTTCCCTGGAATACGGGTATTGATCATGATACTATCTGTATCTCCGTAAATAACATCCAGACCAATCGTTTCCTGGGCTATTGTGACGGTTCGTTGCAAAGTTTCACGGCCCATGGCGGTAATCAGAGCAGCGATAGGCTGAGCGTAGAATCTAGAATGAGAGAAACCTAGGCAACCATACATAGAATTGGCAGTTAATTTGATTGCCAATTGACGAATATCAAGCTGCAGAAATCAAGTGGATGTTAGGTACAATAAAAACAATCATGAAATAAAAAAATAGTATATGTCTCACCTCCTTGCGCTTCTCCTCGTCTTTTTCCTTCTTGAGCATACCTTTAACAGTGCGGCGGCGGTCGACAAGACTTTTGATGACTCGGGGCAACACTCCACGCTCAATAGATTCATCAGGAAGTGGTGGCAGCTTATCCATAGGACCAACTTCTTGAACTACGTCCCCATCCTCATCAACTGTTGTGGCTTCAACACCATTCATCACGTATTCTGGCCAATTCATTGTTGTGAAGCATAGGTTATACTCCTGAATGATCGACGGGTACAAAGAGTTGAAATCAAGAAGTAGAATAAATGAATCATAAAGTCCCTTTTTGGGTTCGAGAACAAGACCTCCACTATACTTGGCTTTGCCGCTGGTTGCTCCTTTGGTTCCTCTCGATTTCTCTGGAACAATGAATTTGAGTTGATGAAACTCATGCAATAGTAGATACTCATTTCTTTCTGCACGATTTCCTTTCATCGTACGACCCCAGAGATTACCAGCAATGTTAGTTAGCTGTTTCGTGAGAGGTACAATTTGAAGCTTGAACATTAATCTCTGAACTAGCTGTGCATCATGAAGGGTGTGCATTGCAAGTTGAACAATGGTTTTACTTTCATTGAACCACTGAGGAATATCTACAGGTTCAATTTCGATGCGTTGTGTCTTCAATTGAGTCGACGCAAGACTTGTCAAAGAATACGTCGTTTCGCGTAGCAATTCTTTGGCACTGACGTAGGTATCGCAAAGGACGCGACCAGTTATAGCATCGGCAATTACCCATTCTTTGTTTCCTTTAGAAAATTGATTAGGTTTGGGCGGCTGGGTTCTCCTTCTTCTACCAATTTTTGACCAAGATGCGACTTTGTTTTCGGCACAACGGTTCAAAAGTACTTCTATATCATATCCCCATGCATTATGACCGACAATTACGTCAGGATCCCATAAACCGATCTGAGTCAACAAACGGTTGAGCAAGGCGCGTTCATTTGGCATCGTTTGGAGTTGGGGCATGGTCTTCTTTATTTCGTCATTGATGTCTCTAGGAAACTGAGGTAAAGCATTTCCGACTGAAGATACGCCAATACCAAGAGGACGAATTAAAGACAACTGTGTCATAAATTTGAACGAGTCATCTGACGCTCCATCGAGCATTACATTCTTGTGACAAATGGCACTTGCTGAAATGACTTCAGACTTATTAGTCTTTGGATTGACGACAGTTTTGATCTTTATTGAAACAGAAACTACAGGAGGTGCAGGTCGGAGAGCTAGTTTGTCGCTCACCAAGTCGCATCGCTTGATGTTCTTGGGGCTATCTACTTCAAGTTCTACTTTACACCAGCTCACTGGGGCCCGAGTTGAAGTGACATCATAAACACGAACCCAACATGGACCATTCAACTTGCGTTTCAAAATGAAGTTTTCTAAAGTGCTTGCACCACAACCAAAAATCTTTTGAAATGTTTTCCCTCCTTCCTCACAGACAGTGGCATCAGGCTTAGGATACTTGGCATCGTATACAACTTTCAAATAATTTCTCGATTCCCTTGGAACACTTGCATCTCCAAACGCATACTTCCTTTGAACTACTTTGCTCGCCCAAACAGCACCCTGAACATGCGGAATACAACTGGGCTGAAGAACTGATTTCATCTCTTGGTGAACGTCCATCATGGGAAACTCTTCCCCTTCTGAGTCCATACGAGGTAAAACAAACATGTTGTGCATGTTGTTCCTCACGACAGCGCAACAACTTACAAATTCGTCTTTGGTGAAAGTTTTACCATACAAGTATACGACTCCCTCTCTCTCGTGTGCATCTATCCAATACATGTCGACGTAAGAGCGTCCGTCATCGTCCGTCTGGACAATCGATTCAAGAGTAGCATTCGTAACTGCTGAATTCTCAGTGGCAATACCAAGTGGTTGAAAGGATGCGGTGGAAGTGTCCACAACATCAGGTGTAGTTGTGGCAAAGGTCTTTGTCTTTTCCTTGCTCGGAAGTTCAGATACAGTACCTGCAACGAGTTTCTCTTTGGCATCTTGTTCCTGCTGCTTCAATTTTTGTGCGATGCTTGTCTTCTTGATTGAAAACTTTGGTTTTTGAACTGTAGCTTTGGATACTGCATCCTTGTCACCCTCCTCCTCGGTAGAGCTGGTGACAGGATCAGGACCTGACACATTCATTTGTTCGTGATCCTTTTGAGGACTCATCTCAACATCATCGCCAGGTTCAAAATCGATGCCTTCGTCTGGACTGTGATATTCTTCGTCTTCTTCAGTCTTAACAGGTGTGCGGTAACGAGAAGATCCCGAATCGCTCTGTCTTGGAGATTTTCCATACATTTTTCTGGGTCTGGGAGCAGAAGAAACTCTTGATCTCTTGGTACCTCCTTTTTTGAAACCAGATGGTCCCAAGTCGTCCAAGAGAGCATCAAGTCCCGCCATATTGTTTTGAGCGTGATGGTTGGTACTTCTGGAATTAGAAGCTGCAACCCCCTGCTTCATAAAATTCCACAGACTGTTGGAATTACCCTCAGTTGAGCCAGATTTGTTTTGTTTTTTGAGAGCTTCTTCGCGTCGCATCTTTTTAAGAGCCTTTTGTGTTAAAGCTGCAGTTGCATTCTTTTTAGGCTTTTCATCATCATCGTCGTAGTACATGTTTTCCTCTCCGTCATCATGATAACCGAGTCCATCTGAATAAGACAGGGGAGAATGGAACAGAATCATGAGTAAATACAAATATTAAGAAATTCAAAAGACTTGTGCCCCACCATAATATCTCAATGAGTGACTTACCGTCGTCAACTACGAAATCTTCTCTTTCGCGTCGAGCTTCTACCAACTTTTGGTACTCATCCTCATCCATTTGCTCGTAGATATCATTTTCCTTTACTTCGAACTCTTCTGTACGACTCGATAAAGCACGACCCTCCTTTCGGGCTCTCAATTTTTCCAATGCCTCTCTTTTGCTCTTCTTGTTCATTTTACTTTAATGAAATGAAACACAAGAAATGTATGTTTCGAAACGAATGTTATGAGAGGAATGACGCCAAAGTATGAGAATGTCTGTATGTCGAAGAGGATCAATGTGGCGCGCCGATGAAAAATTTAGATGAGGGCAATAGATAGGGGTATAAACAAAGAAGTATCCCCCCTCAATGCACTAACTATACCGTCATTGGTGAAACACAAAGGACAAAGGACTCACTCGGTACTCGGTAATCTATTCATTCCACTTATTTAGATACTTCCTTTAGTCGGATCATTTTGAGTGTCAAGTTAACCATTTGATTCCAAATATTCGAAATAGATTTCTGATCTCAAATTCACAAAAATTGTAGCCAAGGAGACATTCTCTGTGACTTGAAGCTGGGCCAAGAAAAACGAATCGTCAAGAATATACTTCCTGTATTTCGATTAGAAATATCCGAAAGTAATCCACCTTCAACTACAATGTTGATTCTTCAACACAAAAATAAAAGAAATACTCTTACGTATGCTCAAATTCTTCAGCTACTTTTGACGCAGAGTAAACGAAAAGTTCGAATTAGAACGATTGACACCATATTCTTCACAAGAAACAATGACAGTACAGTTAAAATTGCATCATGGTATTACACATCCAATAAAGGAGAGTTAATACAACGAAGTGATATTGGAAAATTGTCAATCCAGCACATTCATGATCGATTTTCTAGAATTTCTCCACAAGGATCAAACAAAATTGTTGCTGTTGGATATGTATTTGACGAAGATTCTTCTACGAGTGTAAGACGAGTAACTTTTACAATTGATCAATTGCATCGTGAGTCTAAGCACAGTCATAGTGAAATTTTGAAAAAAATGATATGTTTGCAGCACTATGTGTATCCCTCTCAGGAGAAACATCATCATTTCAGAGCAATATATTCGTTACGCGCCATCATATCTGAAAATGGTGAAAAAGAACACAAGAATGATGTAGAAATATATCCAATTGATGACTTCGATGCTACAGCAAACGTCGACGACAAGTTAATATTAACATCAGACAAAACCGTTGAAAAACCAAGTTTATCTGCACTACATGAATGGGTGCATAAGGAGTTGGACGTTATGATGCACCGATTGGTGCAACACGTAGATTTTACATTGTCAATCGTGTCATCGCCGGATATGAATGACGCAAATATCATTCAGATAGTCGCAGATTTTGTCCTTGACGATAGTAAACGATTGTGGATGACGAGTATAAATAGACTTGTCCTCGATGAAGATCAGAGTAGTCTCAATCATGCTGATTTGGACGAAGCATTATCGTCTTCGTTTAACAGTTTCCATAGTTCCATAAGTCGGAATGATATGAGTACCCCATCAATCAATACTGAATCAAATAATATACCGAGTGATACTAAGCTTTCTGAAAATGCTTTTCCTAACGAAGTAGAAGAAGAAACATGCAACGAAGCAGCTTCTGAAGATAATGGCGATTGCCATATAAACGACCTGCAAGATAACATACGTAATCTACAGAAGAAGCTTAATGACGCGAAAAAATTAAAGGATGATAAATTGATCGAGATAAATAAGCTCATCCCGGAGATAAAGCGTGTCATACCTGACATTTCTTCATCGAATGATAGTAATATCGAAGAAAGAGCCCAATATGACCGCGAATCAAGAAAGGTTCATCCACAGAAAATGAATGCAAAGCAATTAGAGATCGCAGAGATAGAAAAAGTTTCAGTAGAAGACTCCATTCAACACGATAAGCTACAGACCACTTCATTCGATTATGGCTGTCAGAGCCAGCGAATTCATAATCTAGAGATCGAACGAAACGATTTACTTACGCAATTGGAGGAAGAGCGATATGAAAAAGTTAAAAATCAAAAGTTTTTGAATGCAAAGAATGAGGAATTGATAGAGGAAGAGAGGAAGACCCGAGAAGAACTGGATCTACTTTTGCTAGAGGTAGAGAAAGACCGTAAACATTTCCAAAAAAGCTTGGAGAGCATTCGGGTGTCCAAGTCTTTACTAGAGGCAGAGGTTAAATCACAAAGGGAATATGTACATAAAGTTAGAAGTCAATCTTATGGAGAACTAACACTCAATATTAAAAAGCATATCGAGGATGCAATCGTCCAAGGAATAACGGATTCTTGTTTGGGGGTTGATAATGCAGTGGCATCGTGTGAAGATATATGGAGATCGCGGATAGAGGAAATGGCAAAAGAGCACGAACGGACAATATCAGCAATTCATGAAGACTATCGTAATGATATCAATTATAAAGAAGCCCAACATAAAATAAATCTTCAGAATGTGAAGAGTGAAGTGGAGGGACGTATTCAACGGCAGTTTTCAGATTCACTGAGGGCAGCGATGGACCACAAAGAAAGACAACGCCAAGCAGATTTGAAAAATGAAATGAAGAGATGGGAACAAATTCTGTCCGAAGTGAAAGCGCGCATGCAAAATGACAACCAGAATGAGTTATCAAAGATTTTGAAAGAACGAGACGAGCATTGGCAGAACGAGGTAAGGTATATAAAATGTGCAACGTGTGTTTCTTTCTTTTGAGGAGGCTAATATATTTCAATCAAAGATGAAGCAGCTTGAAGCGGATCACTTACGAATGATCAACAATATAATAGAGGAAAAGAAAGATATGATGGACCAACTTCTCAAGGCAAATGCAGAAGAAATCGATAAAGTGCTAGAACAGGCTGAAATTGATAAGTGTATAGCTATAAAATGCGCACTAGACGATGTCAAGTTGCAACACGACCTTGACCTTCAAAATAAAGACAGTCAATTCCGATCCGAAGTTCAGAAGATGAAACAAGAAATGAAGGAATTGGGCGAGATAGAAGTTAGTAAGCAGGTAGCTGAGGCCATCGAAAAAGAATCACTGAAGATCGACAATGCCAATGCCGTCATATCACAATTGAGAGCGGAACGTGATAATCTTTTTTTACATCACGAAGCTGAAATCGATCAGCTCAAAGGTGAGATGGACTTCGAACTGAAGGAAAAAGAAAAACAGATTATGACTATGGCTATGCAGAATCAACAGGTTGATGTAGAAAAAGTAAGTTTCGAGCGTGTAACGACAACATGAAATCGTTCATAAAAAAACATTATCCAACTCACACTTCTGGACACAATAGCTAAATGCCCACTACGAAGAGAAACTTGAGGAAATCAAACGCCAGCATCAAGATCAAATATCAAAAGTTATTAATGAGGCTAATAGCAGTGTCAAGAAGGAGATCGAGAAAGCTAAATCTGAATCAGAGAAAGCCTTTGATGTGACAATCAATGAGCTTACATTAGAGCACGATGAAAAACTCCAAGCATTAGATTATGAAATAGGATGGCTCAAGACTCAACATAACAATGCGGCATTAGAGGTAAAATCTCTAAGAGAAGAACTGAGCTCAAAGGACCAAGAAATTTACAAATTGAAGGAAGACATAGACCGCTATCAAGTCAGATACAGTTTCCAAAGCTTGTTTTTAATTACAAAGACATTGGTATCAAATCGAAACCTCGATGTCACACGCGATGAAATATCTAGGATCACTTCATCTGCAAGTAAAGCATATTCTGGTCTAGAGAATAAGTTAACAGATGCAGTTAAAGAACTCGAAAAGAAGAATTCTGTATTGAAGGATAAGATGAAGTTGATTGGCTCTACGCTTCTGAACTATAAGCGAGAAGAACTTCTGAACCATAAGATTAGAAGTCGAGAAGTTGCATCTCTGATCCAAAATCTTGCTCAAAAGATAGAGACGGCCGAAGCTAAAAAAGTGAAGGCGCTCTCAATTCTGAATAATTTGGAGCTTTCTATGCATGATATTGAAAAGCAACTTCAAGAGCATGCTCAAACTTCTGCCCTTGAGAAGGGAAAGATAAATCTGAACCATACTCGTAAAAAGAGAAGGCTAGATGAAGAATATGAACAAATCTTGAGCAAAATTGAGTTACAAAGAGATGAGGTGAACAATGTCGAAGAGGAAGTGTCGAGACTGAGCAAAAATAAGAATTCAGCTACAGAAGATATGAGAAAATTAGAGAAATCTCTCGTGGAACTTTTAATCGAACAGCAAAAGAAATTATTGAATATATCGCTGAGAGATGATTCTTCATGATTACAGGATGGGTATATCGTTACTGGTACAAAATTTGTCGAGGTATCAAAGCGAATTACAGTTTGAGGGCTGCCAGTGCTTGGTCAAGTGATGTATCATCTTCCGTTTTTCTTCCCCTGGTCGTCATTGTTTTCTTAGTGTATTGCAAAGGAACGTCAGGAAGGTCGATATTATCCTTCCAGCGAGTAGTGTTCCGTATTGCACGAATAGTTCTATTCAAGTCATCCACATATGCCTTGTCCATAACACCTCTTCGATTTGCGTCGATTGATGTTTGATTCCATAAGCTTTTCAGCACGTGTCTTCCATGTCCAAGACTGGGAGCCTCTTGATACGAAACGTCATCGTGTAGATCGGGCACAGGAAGATCTTGTGGTGCAGACAATGTTTCAGAAATAGGTTCGTGGGTTATTTCAGCATCTTCGACAGTTGTGGTATCGATGTGCTTTGTTTCTTCATATGGAGAATTCAGCATTGCGAGAGCCACCCCTTTCATACATTCTCCGATGACATCTAAATTATACCCACCTTCCAAAACCTGTACCATTGGAGCATCTACAGTGCACAATATACTCTTTGTTAGTAAATAGTAATCTTCAGGTAATAAACAACAATCACCAAGTAAATCCCCTTTGGCCGCGTCCAATCCACAGCTCACTAAAATTAACCCCGGTTGAATCGACGCCAGTAATGGAAGGATCAATTCACAAAACGATGCTGCGTATTCTACCCCACCAGCGCCCTTTTGTCTCCATGCAATATTTACATTAGTACCCCGTGCTTTGGAATTGGTACTTCCACCGATCTCATTCGGTGCACCAGTTCCTGGGAAAAATTCATGTTTCCTTTTTGACCCAGTAAAACGATGAATGGAAATATAAGTTATTCGTTCATCTTCATATGTCAAATCTTGTGTCCCATTACCATGATGTATATCCCAGTCGATTATAACGACCTTTTGCACTTTCCTAAGAGCCTCATGTGCAGCAATGACAACGTGATTCAAAAAGCAAAACCCCATGGCCTTTTCGCAGAGACAATGATGACCTGGAGGACGAACGACTGCAATTGCCCGTTTGATAGAACCTTCTTCTTCTAAGACAGCATTAGTACATGCAATGACTCCACCCGATGCCAATATAGATGCTGAATAAGTGTTATTCGAAAAGTACAAGTCATTGTCGACTTGTAGTTTATGTGTAGTAAAATCTATTGTTGGTAAAAGCATCAGATCCTTAGTTGACATTTCAGAAGTTTCCTCGAGCCTTTTCAAGTACCTAGGAGAATGAACTCGCAAGATCTGTTCTTCTGTGGCAGGTTGACATTTCAGCGGAATGAAAGCATTCGCTGACAAACGAGTTGAGGCCAGGGACATGAGCGCATGGTACACGACGGCTGTTCTTTCAGGACGCTCGGGTTGCATTAGTGCATTTTTTGAATTTGGATCCAAGTGCAACTCCATTCTTTCATCGTATAGAAGATAGATGGACATAGTATCTTTAGGTTAAATACTTTGGATGTTGTATATTTTTTTTGTGTTTTGTGTCTCTCGATGTCGTAACTCGTAACAGTCCTAAGTAAAACATTTTTTTCAGAAAGGAGAATTCTTTGCACGACTGGCGACTGGCGTTCGGTGTTCGTGTCATTGGTGTCTTTTATGAGTTCAGAAGAAGAAGAAGAAGAAAAACACGTGTAAATAAGAGTTGTCAAATCACACACATCAACAACAACCAATATCCTTAAGATTTATAATCCAACTTGATTCCGTTCCATCATGCCCAATTCCGAATCGATGAGATCCACAATACCCCTCGAGACATCGATTGCCTCCTCTTTCGTAGTGGTAGTTACCGGTCAAATATGTTCCGTTTCGTTCCCTATGCTGAACACTTTGTACCTTCGTTACGTCATTTCATATGGTCCCGATTGGAGACTTACTCATGGTCTCACAACAGGATTATCTCAACTATCGAAATCGATGAATGGTGCATTTACATTCAATTT
>Ga0213868_10002519_pt1 | contig 17519 bp, 20 predicted proteins | sample PICome_9_FD_160087 | JGI IMG/M metagenome (GOLD analysis project Ga0213868, IMG submission 160087) | Coastal seawater microbial communities near Pivers Island, North Carolina, United States - PICO127 | ecosystem: Environmental > Aquatic > Marine > Coastal | place: USA: North Carolina...
ATAATTATACTGGTACTGGTACTGGTACTGGTACTGGTTCTGATGCTGTCGGACAACAACCATTTACTACAATGCCTATCGCACAATATGGAAACAAACGAAGAATCAATATCAATAATGTAAAAGAAAACTATGCCAACGAATATGATAATTATTCAAAAGTATAGTTATTTTTATCCCATGATATAGTAAGTATATTATATCATGGGAGGAGCACCATCGCGTATATCTTATGAAGAAAGAAAACAGAGATTAAGAGATTTAGATGCTGAAAATGCGGGCATACAATCAAAAATTAATCAAATTATTACTATTAAAAATCAGTTAGACCAACAAATAAATACCATGAAAAGTGAATTAGCCCAATTAAATACCGATATTACTCAATTAGGTAAGAACATAACTACAAATATAAATACAAAAAAAGATTTAACAGGAAAAAAAGAAGGTTTGGAGAAAGATTTAGAAAGTGCGAAGTACTTATTGAAATCAGTGGAACAAGCAATCGTTGAAATCACGAAATACGGGAACCTTCAGAAACGAACACAATACTTTTTTGATAACGAATATGAAGTACTTTATACAAAAATTGTAGCACGACAACTGTTAAAACACGACGATTATATAAACCGTAACGCAACATTAATGCGTTCGGTAGATAAATTTAATCAAAAATATAGCAATGATTACAAAAATACTGAATACCAAGAAAAACATACAGCCTATTTTGTATCCTTAAATTCCATATTTTGGTGGATATATTATATTTTGTGCTTAGTGATATTGTACCAAATCGTTTACATACAAAATGAAATGGATTTGAAGACAAAAGTTATATGGGGAATAGTTTTAATGTTATATCCATTATCATATAGAATATATGATTTAGTTCTAACTAAAAAATAATACTATAGTATAACAAGTAAAGTAATATGGTATTTACAACATTGATTGAAGGATACGGTCAAGGTGATGTAGACCCTTATGTTAGATATACGAATCGTAGAGATAACCGTAAAAGTGACAGAACCAAACTATATGACCGTCTGAATAGTGTAACTCCTGAACGTAACCGCTTGCAAAAAGAATATGAGCGTGTATATAATTATTATATAGTTGATACCCCTAATCTAAAATTTACAAAAAAAGAAAAAGAGAGAGTTCTTTCTACTTTAAAGTCTCAAATATTAACATTAGAAAAAGAAATAGCCAACTTAGAATATGATATTAAATCAATTAATGCAACGAAAGACCGAAAACAAAATAATGTCTTGATTCCAGCTGAAAAGGAATTTGTGGAATCAAAAAACGTAACTGACAGTAAATTAGATGAGATTTTACCATTAAAAAAGAAAGAAAATTCAGCTGCTGAGAATTACTTTAATTTACTTACGTCTCAAAATGAGGAAGTTTCTATGGCAATTTCTAAACAAAAAAATAATCTTACTACTGCGGATAGAAAGTATCTGATAAATGATTCAAAACATCCTTATTATATAACCTTAAACAAAGGCCTCTTTTTATTGTATATTGTGGTAGCACTATATGTTATTTACAGGGTTTTGACTGGAATGATTACCCAAAATATTTATGGTAAATTCATAATAATCCTCTTAATTTCACTATATCCACTTTATATATTTGGATTGGAAAAATCTATTTATAATCAATATTTATTTATTAAAGCAATGATACGCGCCGAACCTTATGTACCCGCAAAGTAAAAAATATATAATTTTATAATAATTATATATTTACCCAAAATATTTTATTTAGTTACTTAGGTTACAATCCATTATACTCATCATTCTCTACGCTATTTTTTATAAGTTCATCCTCATTCGCCTCATCATTTGTTTCGTATTTGATTTCAACTCCAAACCACTTTGACGTACGATTCTTTCCAAAGCATCTATCCATATATTCATGAAGATCTTTTGGTGAAGGTCCTCTTCCACCGTAGTTGGTCTCATACCATCGTACAAATTCATTGTTAAGCTCTGACTTCTGAATACATGCTTGCGAGTGACTACGTAATACACATTCCTCAACGAACTCAGATAGATAATCTTGGCTCTTTCTGTATTCATTGCTCTTTTGTAGGACGATGTCACAGTCATTCACAATGCCTTTCGTTTCAGACGCTCTTTTCACTAACATCGCTAAGAACACCTCTTTCCATGAATCAAACTTCTCGTCAATTGACTTATCAATGAGAAACTGGAATGGTTTTTCTTTGTCACCTTCAACTGGACTTTCTGTAAAGAGAGATTTGAATGGAACAGCACGAATACGTCTCCAAGTACCATGATCGTTACTCTTAATACCCATCAAGACATTACAGGTAACAACCAATTTGAATTGGGGAAGAAACGAAATCGTCTGTGGCATATAAGGAGCTCTACCTTGAATAGGGTCCTTACCACTGGTTAACTGCTTCATAATACCTTCGTTAATAACATCACCTTTAGATGGCTCTTGCATAACCGCAAATCGCTTACCTTTCAATTGGACGATTTCAGGAGCTAATCCACCAACCTTACCACGTCTATCAGTTACTAATGTAAGGGGTACATCACCCTTATAGTCACCTAATACAATCTCCATTAAATTCACTAACACAGACTTGCCATTTTGCCCTCCACCAATATACATATTAAATGTCTGATTCGTTGATGTACCTAATAAGGTTGATGACAAATGATCCCACATATATTCACATAATGATTTCTCGGGGAACAACTGGTCCATGAAAGTATTAATTTCAGTAATCTTACTTGCGTATTTGACTGTATCAAGTGATTTATAATCAATATTTGTAGACATCGAAATATTATCTTCGGGGATGCCATTTCTAAAAAGATTTTCTTTAAAATCATATACTCCATTCTTACAGCAAAGTAGATGGGGATTTACGTCTAACTTTCCTAAGAAATCTCCGTCATAAAATAATTCTTTTGCTTCCTTCATAATATGGTCTTTATTATTCGTTTGGGCGAGTATTTGTGAAATATTAATAGCCCTCTGTTGAAGGACTCTATGTAATTCATCTTGTTCGGCAACAGGTTCATCATCATCCGTACGATTACTATTTTCCTGGTTATTATGCATATATTGTACTGCTTTATTACGATATCGTTCTCTTAAGGGACCTGATATAGTTTTTCTTAATGTGGTTCCCGAATCATTGTCATGCCAACGATGACTTTTATATGCCATCCACATATTGGTTTTAACGCTGGTACATACATAACTATGTTTACACATTTGATATAATACCCATGCTAAATCCCAATCACCACAACCAGATTTTTCATTATTCTTACCTTTACCGCCACTTATTTTAAGACTTTGTTCGACATGATAATCCAATGAGTTATTCATAATACGCATATATTCTTCTGGAGCATCGGTCTTCGCCCAATGATACAATGAACGCTTGGTGATTCCATCGTTGGGTCGTCTATCAAATCCTCTCCATTTCTCACATAATTCAGGAATACATGCGAAATCAAACGTGGATGACTTCGCACTAAACGCAATCCATACAATTAACAAACGATTACTTATATTTTTAAGACACCACCCTACTTTCATCCACTTCAAATATGACCCAGCCTCGTAGTATGATGGTGGCAAAATCATTACATAATCGTGTGAATCTTTCAATTCATAATCGAGTTGAGAACCCAATGACGTCTCCAAAAATACTTTTACCATCATATCAAGTTCATCACGTGTTTTTATATTGGCTACCTGCATATCTTCTATAACAGGAATGTCTTGAAATGTCATTATTGTCTTAGAAGAGGTACCCGCACGTTGAATGTTATTTTTACGGTCATATTCGTCACGTTCGTTCAAGAATGAAGATTTCAAGAATAAAGACGGATGGTTCTCATTACGAACCGATAATTCTTTGATATTCTGGTTTACATCAAACGATTGTAAGGGTACCTCTTTACGCATGAACTCACCATCTGTATCATCATATGTTACCGTGTGAATACGGGTCAATTTATAACGGTCATTATTTGGTTTTCTTGACCCGTATAACTGCCAATTTACAGTTCCATCTGTAATACCCTTATCGAATACATCTTCAAATGAATTAATTATTGGCAAATCCCCCCAAGCATCTGCTACCAATGGAATCACTTTATTTCGTATAATTTTTTGCGTGTTACGGTCCGTCTTTAATGCGAATATTAAATGGATCCCATCTTTCGTACAGTTCTTATCTTTTACACGATTCACGGTAGGCTTTTGTAACACATAAATAGTAAATTCACAAGTATCATCAACCTGGAAAATATCTTTAAACACATCGAGATATATATCAATCATATCTTCAATATGTCCGTCAGTATATTGACGCTCATCAACGTCATAATCATGACGTAAGTCAATATCAACCAATATAGGACCATTATCCACTAGTTGCTTCTCAGTTAAATATTCTTTTTTATTTGTTGTCAGAATATCACGATTATACAAGTTCAGAAATAACTCATAGTCTTCTGGTGGAATGGAATATGAACCTCCATATATATTATCATCTTTGCTACCTATTCGTGTATTTGTTATTTCTTTATTATTATTATTCTCACCCTTCCTGAGTTGATGTTTCATCATAAAGTCTTGGAACCCAGCATATTTAACACTGATTGGTGGTTTACTTTTTGAAGAACTACCAGTTGCGATAGATTTCTCCATCTCGTTTGATATAATGTTGCTATATTTTTATTCCCTTTAAATTTATATATTTTGCTTTCAATTTTTTAATAATTTGTGTACATGAGTCTAGCATAAATGGTAATGTGTATCCATATTCCATTATATATTATGACTCTATAGGATTACTAAACTAATTTGAAAAATTGATTAAATCTATATTGAACATTACTATTTAAATAAATAATACTTGAGTAGTATATAAAATGAAGTTTTGCGATAAGTGTGATAACATGTACTACATCGGGATTAATAAAAATAATCCAAATGAGTTAACCTATTATTGTCGTAATTGTAAACATGTTGATGAAACTATTACTCAAGAAGGAATATGTGTAACAAACACCCAATTAAAGAAAGGAACTCATGAATTTAACCATTTGTTTAATGAGTATACTAAAATGGACCCAACTCTACCTCGTCTATATAATATTCAATGTCCGAATGATGAATGTAAAACAGAACATGGAGTCATCTATCTTCGTTACGATAACGATAATTTGAAGTATTTGTATATATGCGTAGATTGTGACATAAAATGGAAAACGGACGAACGTAAATAAATTATATATTATAGAAAATTGAAAATCAAGTTAATAATTAACTATTTAGAAAAATTACATTATCTAATAATATAATAACTAATAACTACTATGGACGTTGATGATTATGTACCCAGTGATAACGAAGATAATGTACCAAGTGACATTGAAGATAATGAGGATGACATGTCAGTAGAAACAAATAAGCCAGTTAAATCTATTCCTGTGCGGGTGGATGACACTGATATCATTGACGATGATGATGATGATGATGATGATGAAAGTATAATGGAATCGGATATTGACGAGTATGGAGAAGAAGGAATTTTAGAACGTGATAATAATAATGAAATGCCAGAAGGAACAAACATGTTTGCGATGGATGCATATAATTCAGATGATGATTCAGATGATGATTCAGACGATGATGATTTACAAAAATTCAACAACACCGATAAAAATGATATTATTACAAAATTTCATCCCGAACTATACAATCATAATTATGATGAGATAGAAACAATGACAAAGGTTGTTCGTAACAACACAGGTACAATTGTAGACCCATTACATAAAACTTTACCGTTTATTACAAAATATGAAACAGCAAGAATATTAGGAGAACGTACAAAACAGCTGAACGCAGGAGCACAACCATTCGTAGAAGTTGATGATAATGTGATAGATGGATATTTAATTGCATTAAAAGAGTTTGAAGAAAAGAAAATTCCGTTTATTATCAAACGTCCTTTACCAAATGGTGGATGTGAATATTGGAAAGTATCAGATTTAGTAATTTTGATGTAAAAAAGATAAGAAAGAATAAATAGTTTCATATTCTATTTTTTCTTTTTCGTAAAAGTATATAGAAAAAAACATATAAATAATGTAATGTCACAAATTCAGAAAAGACCCATACATTGTTCGTTTTGTGACGATGAAGGACATACAATAAGTTATTGTCAAGACCCACGAATTGATATTATAGTTAAACATTTTGAAGAATCTATCGCATTAGACATGAAATGTAATTTAAAACGAAAATATACCAAGCATATTATAAATTCTATGTACGACATGTCAGATATCAGGATATTGGGTTATCAAAAAGGCTTAACCCTGAATAAAACTTCAAAGGACGAATTTATTCATGAAATATTAGATGAATATTATGATATAAAAAACAGCAAATATAAAGACATTTTTGATGGATTTAATGAAACTGAATTAACCGATTTTGCAAAAGATATTTCCAAGAGTTCAAAGCAATGGATTTCACGTAAATTATCTTTACCAAAAACGAAAGAATTACTTGGCATTATTCCACCTAGAGAACCTAACATCAACACCAATTGTGATGATTCCATAGATGACAATGACGAATCATCGGAATACAATTATCAATATTTTTTACTACCATTAGTTGACGACAAAACGTTTGATGAAATCTCTCCGGCATTAAAAAAAGGATTAGATTATATGTATTTTTTATCAATTGGTGCTATTGCTTTAAATTTATATGTAGTGTATACAACTTGGTAAATTTATTATGATTTCCAATTCTTACCACAATCTAAGCATGTTACGAATATCGTTGCTGGTTCATCCGCACTTCGTGTTTGCAATTCATAATAAGTACACCTCTTAGATTTACACTTTTTACATGTAAACATATCAGTAGATGCTTGTATATTGTTTGTATATTTGTTAGCATCGCGCATAACTTTTTGTTCTATCAAAGTTTTCCATTGTAAAGGATTTATTTCTTGATGCGTCATAGACGCAATACTAATTGGACTAATCTCACCATTTTTAATTTGATTTAAAAATGTTGGATTCTTTAAATTCATATAAATACTTCGTAATCTATCTAAATATATTTGTACGAATCGTGGGTTCTCCCATTTCTTTATGATTTTCTTACTGGTTGCTTCCTTTAGTGAATAATTAAAGACTCCCCGTTCTACATTTAAGCATAATGTATCATCGTTGATTATCGTATTTAATCTGTTTGAAATGTTATTACGGAATTCAGTAGGATTAGCAATGTTACGCATTATGTAAATATTATAATGATTATAGTATTTACTGTTTATATTATTTCAATTTTCTGATATTACAGGTATTCTTCTTCTTCTAATTCGTTTATATATTCACTATCTTCAGAATCTGATATATTAAAAACAGTAGGAGCTTTATTACGTCGGGGGGTTTTTGGCGGAATACTTCGTGTTTTTGATTTTGGAATAGAAATTTCACTATCATAACTTTCATCATCATCATCATCATCATCTACAATGAAGTCATCTTTTACATATCCACTTTTGGTTTTAGGTAATCCTTCATCTTCATCATCACTTTCCTCAGAATCTTCATCTCCAATATCTTCAAACCCACCATATAAATGGTCGTATATACGATTCCATTCAACAGAAGTCAAATTCTTAGGTATATTATCTATCTTATTCACTAAAACACAACTGCCAAAAAATAATGTATTGTCTATTGGTGGCGGAAACTCGTATTTGTTTTCTTGATTGGCTCTACCAACTAATTTACCATATACATGAATATTATATGTTACCTTATTTAAAGTAATATTTTTCCATACAGAATTCAGTTTAAACCCGGTTGGTGATTTGAATCCGCACTTTTTATAGAGTTCATCTTCATTATAATTTTTTACCTTCAATTCTTTAACATTACCTCCCTTTTCGACAATAATAATAGATACGGATGTCATAATATAACCATAATCATATTGTAAATTTTATACCCTTTACAGATTAATAATAATAGTCTTTGTCGTAAAAATATATAAAACTTTTTATTGTATTTGTGTATACCAACAATATGTTATCAAATCCATTGATATCGTTTTTACTTAAGATTATTATATTTGTTGCGATAATTTATACATTACAATGCGGATTTGAATACTTGAAGACGACATATACAAAGCCAAAAGTCAAAGATTTAGTAAATACGCAAATCCAAAAATATAAGGAAATAGTAGCTGAAATGAATAATCCGGTTGTAAATGATTTCGTAGAAGTGAAAGATGAAAATACTGAACTATTCAATGAACGTGTAAATGTAAATGACATGAATAATGAATTATTAACATTTATGAATTCTCAAACGCAGCAATATGTAACTGAACCATAACTATATTTGCAAACCCATTTAAACATAATTATATAATTATTATAATGTCAGAATTAAACACCGCACAGATAAACCATTTATCTGATAGATTTCCTGAATTTGAACTTTCATATGAAACTATTTCACATACGAAAGTTTCACCCGCATATAATGTAGTGTCTGCTATACCAATAGGTAAAAAGGTGTTTTTATGGTTTACCTATAACCATGAGAAAGATGTGTGTTATATGTTTGAATTAAACCGAGACAAACGTATTACTAAAGGAAGACAACTAAATTTAGAATTTGATATGGACTTGGCAATAGGTACGGTATTATATGGTTCATGTGTTGTTAATGAGCTTAATGAATTAAAAGCCATTGTAGTTGATGATATTTTATATTATAAAGGAGTCCTACTCAATAATACCCCCATGATACAAAAATTATCCATGTTAAATAAAACTTATAATGCTATTACGCAACAGGATATACATTACCCTATATATAGTTGTGTTTTCTGGGAAGTTTGTATAGATGAGAGTGCGATTGAATATCCAAATACGATTTCCAGTGATATTTTTCAAACGATACCCTATAACATTCATCATATTCAATATAGATGTACTCAAGAAAAGCGGCCATTTGTCAATATTTTTATTCATAAAAAGTTAAACGTAGTGAATTTACCGTCAACCAAACGTCAAACAATTAATCCTTTATATGATATGGATTTAACCCCATTCAAAATGTCACCACATAAATCACAATATCGTTATCCTGCTATTTTTCAGGTAATGGCAGATATTCAATTTGATATATATCATATTTTTGCTTATGGTCGTAATAATCAACGTGTATATTACAATGTTGCGTATATACCTGATTATAAAACAAGTGTTTTTATGAATTCGTTATTCAGAAAAATCCGCGAAAATGATAATTTAGATTATATTGAAGAAAGTGAAGATGAAGATGAATTTCAGAATATAGATGAGGACAAATATGTTGATGTCAATAAGGTTTTATATATGGAATGTAATTTTCATACCAAATTTAAAAAATGGATTCCAAGTCGGGTTGTTAGTCGCAGAGAAAAAATTACACATGTAAGCCAACTTTAACGTATAGGGTAACGTGATATTCTATCATCATACATTTCTTGTAATCGCTGTCTATTTTCTAATACTTTTTGTTGAATTTCCTTAATTTTATTATCCTCGTATTTGCTAATATTACGATTGTTTACCTTGGTTTTATAGTATAGTTCTCGTTTTTTCATTTCTATTTCCTTTTTTTGTTTTATTTCTTCTCTTTTTTGGTTCCATTCTTCTTCTTTGTCTATAACTTTGAAAATATCCATATCTAATTCTGCTATAGTTTCATTTAATCTTTCTTTTTTTAGTACGGTTTGTATATCATCATATTCGTTTATCTCTACCAGCTTATTTATGGTTGACATTATTTAATATATATTGATAGTATATAATGTCTGGTACTGGAGTTACCAATTTCTCATTCACGGAAGGAAATGTTTTACCTACTACTTTAACTACCGCTACTTCGGGTGGTGATAACATCAATGTATTTAAGGCAAATTTTGAACCAGCACAAATGGGTGGAAAGAAACATCGTAAATCATGCGGCAAAAAACGCAAATCTATACGTAAAATCAAAAAACGTAAAAGCAAGAAGAACAAGTCCAGAAAGAATACCCGTCGTAATAGACGGAAATAATATCCAATAAAAAACCAATATATACATTGATTTTTTATTTTTAGTATTTTTACTTACCTACGTCCTGCTCTCTTCATCTCGGACATCTTAATTTTGGCGTCTCCATGTGCTCTATTATCGTGTCTATCTTCCCACATATAGTTTGATGCCTTATTTTGACCCCCACAGTTTCGGGCTACAATATGACCGGCGTCCTTATGCGCAGCACGATTGTTTGCCTGGATTGTATTAAACCCAGCATTTTGTTTGTAATGATCTATAGCAAATTTACGAACCGCCTGATTATTATTTAATGTAGGATTTTCATTCGCAATTCTACGATTGATAGCAATAGAGTGTGTTCCGTATGGCATTTTGAATTTAGTTATTGAGTATAACGTGTATGTTGTTACTGTATACTCTATCATATTTTACAAATCAATTTTTATTCCGTCTTCAGACTATCAAATATAGAAGTATCAATCAAACAATTCGCATTTTTTAACGAATTCAAATGATTATCGTCATCATCGTCTTCGTCATCAGCAACTTCAACATCATTCTTTAATTCCTTAGGTTCATATACCCATTTCCACGTTTTATCTGTGTTCCAATCTAAACTCATTCCCTCATATTTATCTCCATCTATTTGACGGATACGATAATTACATTTTTTATAAAAGCGTCTTCGTTGGACCCATTGTTTCTGAAATAAATCGTGACTATCTACAATATCTACAACTATTGGATTATTTCCCTTTACACGTAATATGCGTCCAACAGATTGGGTAATATCCGTTTTAGGGGTAACCATAATTAAAGAGGAAAGAGTCTTTATATCAAGTGCCTCGGCAGCCATCGCATAAGTTGCTAATACAATTTTTTTAGATTCGGTTGTTTGTAGATCATTCTGTTTCATTCCACCTACATAATATCCAATTGTTGCCAACTCACGATGACAAATACCTTCATATAAATATTTCAATAAAGAACGATTATGACATAAAATCATGATTTGTTTTGACTCATCTTCTTTTAATAAATTAGCTACTACGTTGATGATAAACTCACTTCGTGGTCCGAAATTACATAATTTGGATATCATTGTACTATATTTTGGATTTCCGCGAAAATCATATTCAATTTCATTAAAATCAGTGTCTTTCGAAGCATAATTTATAGCACGAACACATACTACATCATCGTCTTTTCGTTCCTCTGTATAAATCTTATCGCCTATATACATATACAACACTTTGGTTAATTTGTCTTTTCTATCTACGGTTGCAGATATACCAAGCATATAGGGGGTTACTGTTTTGAATAATGTTTTTGAAAATTGTTCGCTACCTATACGATGAACCTCATCTATAATGGTTAGTCCAAAAGAAGTAAATGCGTTTGCTCCGAAATCCTTATCATATAACGTTTGAAGCATTCCTATTACTATATCTTTTCCTTCTATATCAAATATTTTACCTTGAATTTTACCTACTTTCGCAGTTGGTAAAAACTCTGTTATGCGTTCTATCCATTGATTCATCAAGAATTCTTTATGCACGATAATTAGTGTCTTCTTCTTTATGTCGGATATTATTTTTAACGACATCACCGTTTTACCACGTCCACACGGAACCTCCAGTATACCACCATTTCCATTTATATCATATCCACAGCATATAGGCGTATTTATATAATTCATATATACATTTATAATTTTATCTTGATAATCACGAACAGTTTGTGTAAATTCAACATCTATATCATCACCTTCCTCTATTTCGGACTTGTCTGGTAGTCCATAACGTTTGATTCCGTAAAACCTTGGTATGTAAAATTTGTTTGCGTTTTCACGAAATACATGAAAAGCACCTACATCTGTGTTTTGATTCGCACCAAATACAAATGGTTTTACATATAATTCATCACGAAGGATTTCCTCATCTTCTTTTGAAATTACCGATTTGGGAATCGTATACCCTTTCTTACCAAGATATGCAGATTTCCTCACAATTTCTTTGTAATCATCCGTTATTTTTACTTCTGTAACTTTAGGCTTTGGAGGTATTTTTTTTCTATAGGGTTGTCTAAAACCACGCATTATTTGAATTGTATATATTAACGTAACTTTAGGATATTTCAATTTTGTACTTTATTACTTGGAATAAACGGGCGAAAAATATAATACTATTCTATACTATACAAAAATGAAGTTTTTATCTTTTATGGATTCTCTTACTAACGTTGAAACCGCTGTTATTGTCATGCTTATTTCTTATTTAGCACTCCCTATTCAACTCCCCGATATGTTCGCTAATATGGTTGATTCTCCCATGGGAACAATTGGTATTTTCATCCTTTCTGTCTATTTATTCTTTAACGCAAACCCATTAATTGCCGTGTTATTCGTATTTGTCGCATATGAAATGTTCCGTCGTAGTAGTAACGCTACCGGAAAAGCTGCCATGATTAAATATACTCCTACTCAAGCAAGAAAAGACGAGAAAATGAAGAAAATGAACCCTGTCAAAACCACATCTTTAGAAGAGGAAGTCGTCAATGAAATGGCACCTGTAGGAAAGAGTGATATCAGTGTTTTCACCACATCCACCTATAAACCTGTTGCTGAGAATGTTGGTAGTGCATCCATGTTCTAAGTCCAGTTTATGTGTTTTACATCATATAGAAAGTTATATGATGTAACTGTATTTTTATGTAATTTACTATAGTTATGGTGCAACTTTAACTTGTGCGTTAAACTTCTTCTTTAATGCTATTATTATACTTATCACTACAAATATTCCTGCAAAAATACCGGTAAAATTTCCATATGCCACTAATGGTAATGAACCAAATAAATATAATATACTTAATGTAATCATACCCATTAAAATAACAGCAACATATGCTGAAAGACTGTCTGAACTCAAAAATATACCTATTGCTACACTAATTGTCGGCCATAAATCATCAAAAGGTAATGCTTGTATCGTTTCAGCAATACTAGATTTAGGGTCTGATGTTATATTTTGTCCTTCTATTTTTGTTGTCATAAACGCCGGATCGGTTTTCTTTAATTGAATCAATCCGTATGATAAAATACTAAAAACGAAAGTAAATATACCAACTGATATTAATTGATAATCATCGGTAGCTCCCCCGGTACTTACTAAGGATGATATCAAAATAAACATCACCAGACTTATTAATATATCGGCAGCTCGAATTCGTGTAAATCGTTTGCTTTCATCTGATGAAAACGCTATAGTACTACCATCAATTATTAAATTTTTATAAAGTAATGGAACTGTAACATATGAAACTAACATCGCTAATATAAATACACCATAATTTACAGTTGTTTTCATCATATCGCTTTCTTGTGATTCTGATGCCATTTTACTATTAATCGGTATATTATATGTATTTTGTTCGTCTTCACTCGCGCCAGTTGGGCTACAATCAATGTATATTTCTTCAGCATCACGTTTTGATATATTGTTGCTCGGGATAACAATGTAACGTTCACCTTGACCTGGATAATTTTCAAACATAGTGGTTACATTACCAAAGTTTTTTTGTATATTGTCTTTGGAAGCAGTATTAATTTGAATAGGCGTTGTAAATAAACATATCTTATTACCGTTATCAGTATAGACAATACAAGAATCTTGTTTCGGTATGATTGAATTCATTTCAACCTCAATTGTTGGTTCTTGACGATCGTTAATAGTTAATATTCTGTCTATTTCATTCTCGTCGGTTATTCCTGATTTACTTTCTAATAAATAACATGTATAAAGCTTATTTTGGGTGCTTGATGTCGTATGCTCTATAATTAATTCCCCAACAATATTAGTATTGGTTGTAGTAATACCTGTTATATTATAATGTATTAGTTTGTGTACATACATTTTTGTATGCATATAATTGTATTGCGTTCCTTTATCAGTATAAAAAAAATTATTTTCAGATGACACATTTGGATATAATATTGAGAACCCCTTCCTACCATCATCTGGAATGGATGCTTCATTTTTACTTAATGTTACCCGTTGATAATCAATTACTATATGATGGTTGAATTCTTTATTTTTACTAGGATCGAAATTTGACATGATTAATATACTATATAGATTATTCATATAGTTTATTTTGAAAACTTTATCTAAAGGTTAGGAATATACTGGAACAAATTATTCTCATACATTGTAACTTGGAAAGTGTCGTTATAACCTTCTACAAATACAACATCTCCATTATTTATATCATCACATCCATATTCACCCGTACAACTTTTTCCACTCACACTTATCGGAAGTTTTGTATTCAAATTGCCATTATTAGCAATTGTATAAAATTGCCATTTATCTCTTCCGGTCATTATTCGCCTACCCATTAGTGGAAGAATATTTTGTTCTCCGTCATTTCCCATACGTGTTAATATACCCATTTGTTGATAACTACTATTCGTTGCTCGTGTTTGAATATTCACTGGAACTGCTACTTGAGGCATTCCACGGATATCACTTGACCCACGTGAGTAATACACGTCATGTGTTTTTAATGGTGGGGCATAAGGGTCATTCATTGTGTCATTTCTACCAGACATAGGTGTTAATGCATGATGTATTGGTGATGGCACTATCATAGTTGATTCCACATTTGTTGCTCTACGAACTTTCATAAAATGTTGATAGAAGATGAATCCTAAACCTATTAATATAACTATTATCAATAGTAATGTCATGTTCTCTATGCATATAACACCTGGAGCACATTTTTTTGGCATATTTGTTTGTATACTATTGTACACTATTATAAAATGCCAAAAGCTTTCATTATTTTTTCAAATCCACCAAACATTTTTGAGAATCCACCAGTTGTTAATGGAATTACATCTTCAGTCATATCATTCATAAAGTCACCCGTTTTTCTAACAAACGCACTTGTTTTTAATCTACGACAATTAAAACATTTATCTCTAATCGACTTGGGGAAATATATTATGTGAATATTCCACTTTATTGATGTCCATGTATCAGCATCTTCCAACCATTTCCATATTTGGTTTTCAATTTGACTACCTAATTTAGCTTTTCCACTTATGAAATCGAATATCATAAAAATTATCATAAAAATAAGATACAGTAGTTTTCCTATTAGTTGCATGATATAATAACCACCACATGATGTAGCATTTTGAAGCATCTTCAATCCACATATAAAGTTTGTTATACCAAATACACCCATCGCATGTACTACTTTCGCACCCGATAACGCTCCGATGAATGCGCCTTGAGGAAATTCTATAAACTCTTGAGCTACACCTGTAAATATATCATATATGCCCTCTCCGATTTGAATTGCTAATGCTATTAATAGTCCTATTAACGGTAATAATATTGCTGCTCCGAACATTGTTACTAATATATATTATTGAAGATATATTAGTTTTGTATTACTATCTGACTACTTATTTTTTTTGAGATTTATATTTTGAATATTTATTCATAAATGTTTCAGCCTTGTCTAAAATGGGGTCTATTTTTACCATCGCATCAACAATATCTTCCTTTAATGCGCTAAATTCGGGATATTCTTCCTTTAATTTTTCAAATTCACGTTTCATTTCATCCTTAGTTTGGGATGAACTCTCATTTGAGTTAGGTGCGTCATCTACCTCATCATCTACTTTGGTTGATTCCTTCTTTTCTTTCTTTGTAGTGTTCTTTTCTCCTTTATCTTCTTTATCTTCTTTATCTTCTTCTTTATCTTCAAATCCTTCATAACCGACTTGTTTCATACCTTTCTTTACTAAGTTAGTCATGGTTAAAGCTACACATAAGATTACTATCATGTTTTTACTAAAGAAAGTTGTTAGAAATCCGATTATACACATTAACACAATACCAGTTGTATCATTATTGCTTACAAATAAAACAACTTGAGTCAATGTCATAAACAAAAATAAATACAATACGACTTGATTTTGAAGTACAGGATTGAAGTTATACTTCATTTTTAATAATTTTCCGAAATTTGGTAATTTAAATGTCATTTATAGAATATGTAACGAAAATAATTGTGTCCTAAATAATTGTCTATATCGTGCTATCATGTTCATCCGTTTCTTCAGTTTCTTCATATTGGTAGCAAGCTGGAATATCTCCGCCATATATATCCAGTACTTCCTTTACTACTTCTTCACGTTGAATATCACCTTTTTGAAATTCTACGCTTGTTATACTTGACGAACGTTTACCTTTAAATTTATCTAAAAAATCTTCTAATCCATTCACTTCTTGTATTCGGTCATATTGCTCTAAATCTCCGGTTATTACCATACGACTATTTTCACCCAATCGAGTCATTAACATCTTCATTTGGGCTATTGTTGAATTCTGCATTTCATCCGCAACAATCCAGCAATTTTTAAATGTTCTGCCGCGCATATAACCCAATGGTGCTATTTCTATCACTTTATCTTCCATTAATGTTGTCACTTCTTTTGGAGTTATAAATGTGTATAATATGTCATATATTGGACGTACCCATGGAGCCATTTTTTCTTCTAATGTACCAGGTAAATAACCTAAATCTTCATCCACAGATACAGACGGTCGTGTAAATATTAATTTTTCATAATTACCTAATAAAAAATTCCGAACACCCCATTCCGTCGCAAATAATGTTTTACCTGTACCAGCAGGTCCAGTTGCTACTACTATCTTTTTATTCTTACGTTTTAATTGACTATGGTAATATTCTTGACTCTGATTCTTAGGACTTGTGAATTTGGATTCAAATTTGGTTTTTTCATTACCTGATAGATGATGCATATTTTCATAATAAGACCTTTGTCTTGCTACTGAAGTTTCCTGTTCTATATCATGTTTATATTCATTCAAAATTTCTTTGTCGTTCTGTTTCTTTGACTTACGACCACGCTTCTTAATATCGGTTTTGTCTTCACCTAAGTAGTCGTCACTGTCAATATAAGAACTTTTTTTCATTTCCCTAATATATGTATTATACTATAATCACTTAAATTATATTGGTAAACTAACCGATATACTTTTGAATATTTTACATATTTTTTTCATATTGTTTGCAAAATACGTTTGAATTTGAATGTTACTGAAATACTATACTATTTTTTAGAAGTTGTATTTACAATTGTATTTGTATTATCTCTCCATACCCGGTGAGAATTACTTATTTATTATATTTATTGGTTAGCATAACCCTCTCATAAATACATTTATTAAAGGAAATAAAAATCTGCCGTCTATATTATTTAGACAACAATGACCGACATTCAACATAACGAGCCTTTACTGCAACCTGATGAAAACCGATATGTTATGTTCCCTATTC
>Ga0213868_10002520_pt1 | contig 17518 bp, 10 predicted proteins | sample PICome_9_FD_160087 | JGI IMG/M metagenome (GOLD analysis project Ga0213868, IMG submission 160087) | Coastal seawater microbial communities near Pivers Island, North Carolina, United States - PICO127 | ecosystem: Environmental > Aquatic > Marine > Coastal | place: USA: North Carolina...
CATACTCAATTCTGTAAAAAACGACTGTTCAGATTCTCGTTATTTGATCAGAAACCGTGTCGGAGTGGTGATACATTTTTTGAGAAAAAAAGTGTTCTCTCTTTGGCATTTTCTCAAACTAACTGGCTGTTGCAGCAGTGGATAGAAGCTATGAGGGCTACATTACTGCACAGCATACACCAGGTGGGCAACCAAGTGCTTCTGATAATCCACCATGACCTTGTTGTACCATTGCATGTTGCTCTTGTGAAGGACCTCTTCCATCAGAATCTACATCATCTACGGCGTATCCAATCTTTATAACTTCCACCAACTTGTTAACATTGGAATTTTCTCTGAAAAGATATTCATCTGAAAGTTTTGTTGCATAATTGATCTCCAAAAAACCTTTGAATTGTGATAGAGATAAACTATCCATCATTGTGGCCAGACCTGCATTTGTCGAGATTGATGAAGGCGGCATTGAAATTATTCTCGCAAGGTCCTGTACTAGTTTGGCTTTGATTTCCTTTCGACTCATGTTGCGGATCACAGATGGATCTACTCTTGATGGTGCAGCAGCAGCTCCTGGTCTTGATGAATCATGAGCTGACTCGGATGATGGTGGTGCGTTATTCTCATTCGTCTCCGTTTCTTCAAAGGCGGACATGTTGATCTTACTGAAACTCATGCGAAAAATTTCTTCAAGATTATTTTGCAAATATGCACGCCTGCACCATGCTCTAGCAATCTTACCACTCGTAGTCTTGGGGATAGTCCGTGGCTTTAAAAACACGATGTGAGATATTGAGCACGCATTTTCTTTACTGATCAAACTCTTCAATTTATTCGCCAATTTGCTGCATTCATCATCAATAACCTAAGTGTAGAATGTTGAAAAGATTACAACGGTTAGAGAAGGACTTAATTCTGATGATATATAAATGAAAAAAATAGCGTCAACAGCATACGCTATTATGATACGCACCTTTGCATCTGGAACCTCTCTTAGTTCTAACAGCAATGCTACTTCCTCGTCATGTCCGCTGATAGGATCTACGGTAAATGCAGCAATGCAACCTGGACGTATCCTCTCATCGCATGATTCTGCAGTTACTTCGATATCTTGAGGGTAGTAATTTCTTCCACCGACAATAATGAGATCTTTGATTCTCCCGCAAATGAATAATTCATTATTATGTATAAATCCTAAGTCGCCAGACCGTAAGTACCCTTCTTTCAAGTTACTCTTGGGAATTGTTCCATTGACAGCCAACATGGCCCCGAAATCCTTCAAGGTTTCAGCATCCTTTCTGTAGTACCCAGCAGCTTTGCTATCAGATTTGATCCATATCTCACCAACTCTATCTTCTTTCAACGGTTGAAATGTTTCTGCATTGACAATTTTAACATCGACCTTCTGTTTCGAAGGAAATCCACAACCAATCAATCTGGAAGTTTCTAAACCACTTTCCTCTTCATTTGTAAGAACCTTCACAATACCGTCCAATTCTAATTCTTTCTTCGAAACAGTCAATTTCTGTTTTCCACCAGAACAAACAAAAACTGTGTGCTCTGCAAGTCCATACGTAGGAAAGATAACACTTCTATTCAAACCGTATGGAGCAAAAGTGTTCGTAAACATGTCGATGGCCTCCTCGGTGACAGGTTCTGCGGCATTGATAATATGCCTCACACTGGATAAATTCAGATTTTTGTTTGTGTAACTTCCAGAAGAGAGTCCGAACTTCTTGGACGTCAGCTTAAATGCAAAATTTGGCGCTTGTAAATGTGTCCCTTTGTACTTCGAAATAGCTTCAATCCACATGACTGGTCTCTGAAGAAATGTCAGTGGACTCAAATAATAACCAGAACCTCCGCAATAAAGCACACCAAGATAACTTCCGATCAGGCCCATATCGTGATACTGTGGTAGCCAAGAAACTACAACAGTATCTGAAGATGCTGATAGCTCAGTAGTAATCTTAGTGAGGTTGTCCGATAGATTGAAGTGCGTGATCATGACTCCTTTCGGTTCAGAAGTGGATCCTGATGTAAACTGCAAGAATGCTAAATCTTCATTGTTTGGATGCGGAAATGAAGGGGTCTTTTTGCTGCTGTGTGCCGTTTGATTATGATCAGTGACAATCCACTTCAAATCTTCAGGCCAACCCTGCTGACCCGCTGAACTTCTCCGAAACTTCAAGGCTTCTTTAATCTTACCAAGCTTCTTTGCTTGCTGATATTCGCCATTTGTCAAGGCAATCTTAGCTCCAGAACTATTCACGATGTTACTAAAGCTAACAATAGAGTCGTATCTCGCAGGATGTGGCGGAAAGACGGGAACTGGAACTACTCCAATTTTCAAGCAAGCTATGAACGCCAAGATGAAGTCCAAAGATGGTGGATATACGAGCACAGCAAGATCTCCTTTACTTAATGAGTTGGATTGTAAGTACAGTGCAATGTCGTCAGTTTGCTGAGCGATTTGCTTGTATGTTAACGTGTTTTGGATATTACCTCCATCTGGGCCAGGGGACAAGAAGGTCAACGCGACTTTTTTCGGATCATCTGAGGCAAACGATGCCAAGCGTGTTAAAATTGAGTCCGGAGAAGACATGAATAAACACGGTGGAAAGATTTTACTATGTCAATGAAGGTTGTGGAGAAACTATATGTTGTACTCGTAATTGACTCAAGAAAAGCAGAAAAAGATCCGGTAGCGGATCTAGGGAAGCGCGCAGTGCGCGCGTGCGCACTTAAAAGTACAGCGTACGTAATTTTTTAAATTTACCTACTGAGGATTCATTTATAGAATTGTTCCTCGATCTCTTATGGTACAAAGGATACTATTATATTTTTAAATTCTTCCAGGTTGATGATAGACGCTGTCTTTCCTCCTGTTGTCCGCTGAAAAATTACCACCATTAGGACGGTCAATATTATTACCGTGTATATCATAGGCTTGAACATTCGTCGGACTTGGCCCTTGAACAGATTCTGTACGATGCTGCTGATTTTTGTAAGAATTCACTGCTGCAGAATAAATGTTTGATCCTGTCTCGTACTCTGGTTGATCGTACAGCGACATATCACGAAAAATAGGGTTCCCATTAATATCGTATCCCTGCACTTGGTCTATATTAATGTTGACTCGAGGCCGAAAATGCGATCCATGTGCACTTCTACTCTCATCTAAAGGTTCCTGAAAGGGAGTATCTGCGTGAAACGAATGATGACGGTTATTACTTTGAAATGATGGATTTATATCTATTGGATTACCATCGATGTCAAAGCTTCTAACTTGATCATGATTCCATTGCGGTTGTGAAGTCATCATCTTTATTGTTTCTACAGGATTCATGTCATAGGAGCCAAAGGCGTCAACACTTCTTCTATTACTATGATGATCGTTGACCTCTTGTGTATGCGGTGATTTGTATGATTGGTACTGTACGTGATGTCGTTGATCATTTGCATTATTTCTCTGATCATGCACTTGAACAGGTATTTCTTCTACATGAGAAGATGCACCTTCATTTCTTTTATTATTACGGATCTTTTGATTATACTCTTCAAATTCCCGCATGAACCTATCATTGATTACCTCATATAATATTTCCTGATCGTTACTAGACCCTCCTTGATTATCAATTGGATTTCCATCCGAGTCGTAGTCACGTACTTTCGCAAATGTTGCAAAGTCCTTCACTAAATCATTATAACTAAATTTTCTATTTGTATAACTAGCAGTTTGGGGAGATGATATATTGTCAAACTTTTGACGTTGCGCATAAACGGCACCAAAGTCATGGTTCGCGTTCTTTTGAGTGTATATAGGTTGTTGCGTAAAAGGTGTATTAGGTCGAAAATCAGGTCTATATTGTCTATCAATTGGATTTCCCTGAAGATCAAAATCTCGAACTTGAGCCCAAGCTGAAAAATCTCGAATGTGATTGTCGCTTTGGTTCCACGGCGGTCTCGGTGGGCTATATTGACTAGGTTGCTCTGGATTATAATTGGAAAACCATCCTTCCGAGATGTAAAGCTCAGGATCAAATGAATATGAAGATGAGGTGGTTGTTGTTTTCGTCGTTGAGTATTGTGGTGTGTATTTGTATTTATTTCTTGAACTGTCTCTCATATGCACTTGGGCATGATAGTCTTTTCTGGTACCAGGGTGGTTCCAAGAGGGATATGCCCGCTGTTCCTTTTTGTGCTTTGTTTTATTAGTATTTCTATACGGATCTTTTGGTAGCTTATCTGACTTACCAGTCAAATACGCGTATGCCGCATTCAGTCTAGCAAAATTTTCCCCAGCCTTCGCTTTATTCTCCTCCATGTGTGTATCTGGATGATGAATCAAAACTAACTTTCGATACGCCCTTTTAATTTCTGTAGGGTCTGCTCCCGGTTGAACGTTTAAAATAACATACGGGTCTGATGAGTCGGGGAGAGAAGCTGGGGATGTGGCGTAGTTAAGTTGCGTTGGCAAACATTTTGATGAAGAACGAGACAAGGTGGTGTCTAGGTGTCTTGTCGAGGAGAATGACTCAATAAGGGTACATGAATTCAAATAAAATAAAAGTTTGAAGTGGGAGCGTCTCATTCTGAATTTGAGACTTTTTTATCGTTGAATAATCGATAAGAATTTGACGTATCTCTCCAGAAGACGGAGTGTTCAGTGTTCGTTGAGTCTTCGGCGATAGTCGATAGTCGATTGGTTGTTGCGAAAAATGAGACTGACGTCTGACGTTGCAGGCCTTTGATTCGATTTTTTAGCTCATACCTGGGCATACCCATCAACGTAAAAAAACAAAAAGAAAATTTATTTTATTTTCACATCATGTCCAGTAGTATCATCTCTGCATCAGATGCAAGTGAACCAATAAGATGATTGGTTGTTCCAATGGCATCGACAGGATAAATATCTCCCTTAAGGAGATGATTTTCCACATATTGAAGTTGTCTCATCAAGCCAAGAGCTTTATTGTGATCAGAATCAAGAAACGAGTCCAGCCTTTTCTTAATTCTTGGAACGATGGAGATCCGAGCCAAATTTTTCCGTGCTTTCTTTGACTTTGGTTGCATAGAATGTCCATTCATGCCTTCAATTAATTTTGATACTGATTGGTCAATGCGACTTTCATCGGATGTTTTCGCCGACGCTGAAGAGAGGGTAGCATCATTCAAAAAACGATAAGATACTTTTCGCTTCAATATTGGAACAGAGTCGTGTATCACTGGTACACTGGAAGGCACGGCCTCCTTTGCCCTGTGAGGTGATGCGATGCACGGTGCTGATAAAATCGAGTTGTTTTCGGGTGCTTCATTCATGCCGTTGTCTAATTCGAAATCGCTTAGATCATGAGAGAGAGGTATTTGAATCGTCGGCGAAAAGAAATACTGATGTAGTCTCCATAATTCAGATGAATCGAAAGGGAGGTACGATAGTTCATTCAAATAATGAATATTGCTGCATAACCACTTGACAATACGTATCTTTCTATTGGCAGCATTTAAATGGGGTTCTGTCAGTGTCGTGTTGTTGTGAAACGTTGAAGGATCAGATTTTCGCGACTCTCTAGGTGTATCATTACTGCATGGATTCTCCACCGAGCAATCCAGAATACTTCCATCAAGCTCAGATGATTTGAAAGGTACATTTGATTCTACAATAACAGCATCATCAGTCAATGGACATTCGAATGACACTGAACGATTTCTTTCTTTACGAGAAAACAGCTCATCTCCATTTTCACATAAATGTTTGTATGCACGTTTGGCAACTTCCACGACTACACTAGGATCAAGTGGACCAGATGATTTTGACATACTAGTATCAACTGAGTCTAAACAATTAAGAGGGTCGATTTCTTTATCGATCGAGTGGTTATTTTCTTCTTGGTTCATTCGCTTCCACATCAATAATACAAATTTAAGTACCTGCTCATTTGTCCAATGTTCGAGAGCTGGTGGAAGGCCAAGCGATGTAGCATTAACTGTATTTGACAGAAAAAATATGATAAGATCCGCCCTAGAAAGCAACATGATAGTGAAGAAGAGATAGTACACTTACTCCCGACTGGAAAGCCAGTCAATACCTCAAGATTTGTCCCACTGTTAGATACGATACCAGCCGTTATGTGTCGTTGAGATTCGCCTTGAATTGAACAGTGATCTAGAAATAACGACTTGAGCGAGCAGTTATGGGCCAAAGCGTATGCCACAGCTTTGGCGGAACCAATATCAATACTATTCCCTGACACAGAAAGATTCAGCAAAGTTTTGCTATCAGCTACTGCTTTCATTAACAGCCTCATTCCACCGCTACCTATGCAGTTGAAGCCAACGTCCAAGTCTGTTAATGTTTTTATAGTACCAATCACTGCCGATACGACTTGAGCACCGCGAGCTTCCATCTTGTTATTGTCGAGTTTCAGTTCTTTTAAACCTCTTAAGTTCCATACGGCATTCATCAATGATTCAATACCTTTACACGTAAGCGAATTGAATGACAACTGAAGACTCCTCAGAGGTAATTCTTGGACGTTTTTTGAAATAGCATCGGCCAAAACCTCAGCCTCTTTATCACCAAGATTGCAATTAGCAAGGGAAATAACTTGCAGAGTTTTGGATACTTCCAGAAGTTTGGCAACACTTTCGCAACCAAAGGATCCCATGCCTGTTCCACCTAAAAAGAGCTCCTCAATTCCTCCATCCTCACGATTGTGAGATAAAATTTCACTTGAGTGATGAAAACGTTTTATCCTCTCTTGTTGCTGAATCATTGCTTGAACCAGTGCATGTATTCCATCGGGTCCAAACTTGTTTCCAGTGACATGAAGCCGCCGTATTCCAACTCCTCCTTTGTACATTTCCGATAATGCAAAAGCTCCTTCTTTTGCGATGCAATTTCCTGCGAGGTATAATGTATGTAATGACCCACCGTTGCTAGCCGCCGACCTTATAGCTGAAGCAAGAGCTGCACAACCTTCATTTCCAACATTGTTGAAACCAACGTCAAGTGACTTGAGAGCGCTGTGGGTTGAGATTCCAGAGGCCAGTGTAATCATTCCCTCGTCTGAAAGATTATTATACCCTAGTTTAAGAACAGATAAATTGGAATTTTGCAACAGTGCTAACTTCACAAGACGAGCGTCTGAAGGTCGAAGGCCTCGTTGGGATAAATCAATCTAGAAAAAAGTTAGATGTGAAGAATGAGCGGTGCAGCTAGTATAATATTTCACCGCGAATTGAAGTGCATAGTTTCTCCAGTTCATGGTATTTTTCAAAATTACTCACCAAAGTTAATGATTTCCTAAGCAGTGCATCTGACAAACGTCGCAAAACACTTTCCCTCGTTGGGCGTGTCGCATTTTCTCGTTGATTCTTTGTGTAGAAAGTGCTAATGGTAGTATCTCCGTGAGACAAACAAGACTTCTTCGGAATATAACCACTGCCAATAATAGACGGAACGGCGTGATCATCATTTTCTAAAGTATGAATTATTGATGATGTATGTTCATGCGCCGGTATAGAGCCGTATGATGAAGGATCTTGTGGTTGTTCGTACTGTTGATGATTTTTATTGTTTTGATCATAGTATTCTTGTTGATGGTGAACGGGTGCATTAGTAGTAGTAGTATCATTGCCTTCTTCTTCATCTGTATCTAATTCATTTCTTATATGTTTATCCATCTCCAAAAACTGTTCTTGTGGAATGTTAGAATAATGACTATTGTGATCAATGAAATCCATCTGGTCATGACCGCTGGTCATATTATTGGAGGAAGAATGCGCTGATAACATTATGTATGCGCGTCTATGAATATGGTTTTATTCAAAAATGCCCTTTTCTTTTTCGTCCAAACAAGTCCTGTGAATAATGAATTCAGATTCTTCGGTGAATCTAAATTTAATTCAATATTCGGGTGCTAGTGAGGCAATAGTATGTGCCTGTAATTAATGCTGGAAGTTCTCAGAAGAATTCCCATAAACAAACAGAGCGACTTTCGGCTCTCCAATTTGTGTGTTCTTTTCGGAACTGCCTGTACTCACACCTCAACAGAACGTCCTAGGAAGGACTATCGCGTGAAATTAATGTTTTTATTTTGAAAATCGAGTAGTCAGTAGCGCACAACTGCACTTTCACTTGGAACATTTGCCCAAGGCCCCCGAGAGAGAATTGTTGCTGTGGTCGCTTCGTGAAAAATATGTGATGGATCTCCCGCCAAAAAATCTTTTCTGAAGAAGATTTTTTTCTCGCGTGATCCACTTCTATGCCAATGCTAAAGGGTAAATATACAATAGAAAATCACCATATACATTGAATCCTCTCCCGCTTGTCTTTATTATCGCTTAAAAGGGTTCCTATGCATGAAGCTAATGATGATGACGATACTTTTCCCACTGAAGTATCGGTGAACTGTGAACTCCATTATCAACTATCAGTTGCTGCTACATTTTTAAAGTCTTCATGCTCGGAAATACTGCTAAGTAATATATGTATGGTACATAAATTGTAAATTTAGATTTAACAAAAGCCAGAAGAGTCTGCCTTTGAACCAAACATACTTACTTACTTAGTTAGTCTCTTGTCATTTCAAAATATACATCGGTACACCAACCCGACGTGGTAACATGATGTCTCTTTTTTTGAAAAATTCTCAAAACTAAAATCACACTTCAATCTACACAAACCACGTACTGTATTTTTGAAACATATATAACGAAGAATGATAAAAGGCACCACAACTGCAAAGAGTTACAGCAAGAGGCCAATTAAGGTCGATGCAAGTTCCCTTTTCAATCACCACAAATTGATCCAGCGCTCTTTATTGCCTTCCATTGAAAACCTGAATAATGAATCTGGTAAACCTAATAGTCATACCAAACCGAAACTGGTGATGCATAACTACCAATCTCTTGTCAATGGTGAACTTCGAGATATTTATATTTTAGTCGCTTGGTCAAAGCATGTTGTGAGCTGTCAGATGGTGGTTCTAGGTCGAGATGACTCTATCATCAGTAATACACATGGTCCAGTGGTACCTGATCTGGTACATTGTACTCCCATCAGCGTTTGGTCGTCGTCAGTGAGTATGAATAAAAACATTAGGAAAGATGAATCTTATGAATACATATCATGTGAACCGCGGATCATGATTCAGGACAAAGAACTCAAAGAAAGAACCGAATCAGAAGATAAAAACCTACGAGTTGCAATAATTTTAGGCACAAACTATGGTAGAATACTCAGTGTACAGCTAGAGATACATGTTAAGAAAGAGCCTGCAGAGAATACAATGGAGAAAGATGCTTCCTCGAGATATGTACTTGTGAAACATGCCAAAAATGTTATTGAACCGCTGGCTGCGATGTTAACGGCTCATAAATCAAAAAGAAATGACGATGACAAGTTTAAACGTTTAATTGATACAACAGTAGTTTCTCCACTAGGACTCAAATCAGGGGGGTATTCTTATGGTAGTGTTCTATGTATCAGTGATTTGTACAGTTATCACGGTCCACTGACATTTCGTACAGAGTCGGATTGTATATCGTCAACGAATATGACCCATGGTGGTAAGGAAGGGTCTAATAGAAAAACGTTCAAAGCAAAAGATGTAAAAGATAGATTTGTATGGATAACATGGGAGGATGGAACATTTATAAGGTGCCCACAAATGGCATTCTTTCTTCGCAAAAGTTTGAATGTGCCCGAGGAACTATACCTGTCTCAATTTATTTTTAAGGGATTTGCTGATTCGAAACTGCAGAACCCTAATAGATTTATGGTTGTTCCACTCCCAAGATCATTTCCATCACTATTATCTGGTCCCATTTTTAATCAGAGCGACGACGTTTTTGAGCACGATGATAATGATAATTGTGAAGAGCATGATGAAAATGATGAGTCAATGGATCTTAACGATCGAGATGTTGAAAAGACTGCTAAGCAAGTCAATGTCCCGCAAGAGGAGATTTACGAAGCTGTAATTTGCCAGAAAGACACTTCATTTTCGAATCTGGTGAATGAATCATTGTCTCCAACCATATCTTTCTATTCAACAGAAGATCACTCATATTTTGATGCTGATTCCTCGTCACAAAACACAAAAGGCTTTCGGATTAAAGAAATGAAAGAATCGGCGTCAGACTCAGTGAGAAGCATCATGAAGGATACCTCGACTATCATCGGTGCCACATCTTCCTTGGCAAAAGGAGTGTTTGGAGGCATGATCGGTGCCATGTTGGGTCGTCCTAAAAAGTTATCAGACGTCCTTGACCAAGACCATATAAAGTCCGTCGATTCTCCAAACGTTGTGAAGGAAGTGCAAGAAGGAAATGATGGTAAAATCCAAGGTCCGGATGATATTGGCGTAGAATGGTTCCTATCGTCGCTTACTGAACCTTCGAAATGTCTACACTTTAACAAAGCTATTTACGACCCCCAGCGAAAAGTTACATCTATTAGTGTAGATCCTTTAGATGGAAGACTAATGGCATGTTGTGATAATCTAGGACGTGTGCTTCTCATCGATTTGGAATCAAAGCAAGTGGTTCGTGTGTGGAAAGGATTCCGTGAAGCGGAATGTAAATGGTTTCAATGTCCCTATGCAGTTGACGGTGTATTGCATAGCGTCAAATACCTAGCGATCCACTCAAAACAACGTAATGTAATTGAAATATATAGAATGGAACATGGGCCACTGGTGTCAAAGGTCGACGTAAAAAATAGCAGTGCAACTGTTATACAATGCGCAGTACAGATTGAAAGCGGTGAAATGGTAAGTTTTTTTTCACTTTTTAAATTCTATATGTATTCTTGCTAATATGTAAACATACGAAATTTTCCTCAATATAATACGAGCAGTATGTGCGATGTTTTATTTTGAATTCCAGCTATAGCTCAAAACGCATCGGCCTGGTGAAAGAACTGACAATATTTGACGAGGAGCTTAGGACTGCGTCTATGAAAGGGTCCTCATCCTATGGCATGGATGGCTTCAGAACTTCGTTTTCGGATCAAAATATGTCAGTCGATGCAGCAAGTACCCAGCTGCAAATGCTAAAACAACTTCTATCCTCAGAAAGCTCATTTATTTCAGATAATCAAATTGTTTTTGATGCATTCAGTGCGATTGATGCCTTATCAGATATAAGTAGGGCATTAGACCTACTCGCTTTATCCTCTCATTTGGAAGACAACATCAAGGAAAATAAATCTTCTTTTCATACTCGGCTGATTTCATATGCAAAACAGAGGTTAGATGAAGCTAAGAAAGACTCGACATCTACAAATCCGCAGCTAGAAGAGCTTAGCTGCAATATTGATTTCCATAAACAGCTTGTGGCGGCATACCAAGAAATATATAAATTTGAAGTCAGTGCTTTTAATACTGAGATTGCAAATGATTATGAAAATGAAACTTCTCCTTGGGTTGAAGAAGCAATGACGTGGATCAAGACCTACGAAACCGTCACAAAAGAAAACATTGATACGAACTTGATGTTTCAATTAGAAGCTTGCTTAGGCTTCTCTATTTTTGCAAAGGCTTGTATCCGCCCAGATGTTACGAAGATACAGAGAAACCATGACTTCAAACTAAAGCTTTTCTTGTGTGATAGCACAAGAGATCGCAAAGAAGTTTTGTTGCACATCTTCCGTCCCTTGATTGTCGATTTATTCTCGATGAAGACTACACATGATATACTTTGCCATTTGGGAATTTCGAAAGACTTTGAACAAATTCTTTTGTATTATGGAGAATGGTTTATGACTTTGCCAGAGAAAGACGCTGTTTTGCAAAGTAAGGGTGTTTGGTGCCCGGCCTTGAGGTGGTTGCACGACATCGTTGTGGAAATGTTCCATGATAAAGTATGTGAAGGAGAACAAGATGAAAATAAATTGATTGTGCTACATCCATTATTCAAATTTTGTACAGATGCAATAGATTTGCCAAGAGCATTTTTGTTATCAGCTGCATGTTACAATGCGATTGTCGTGGCCACAAAATCAGTAGAGGATCAGACTTTTGGCATCATAACTAGTGAAGATTGTTTGAAGCCGTGGGTAGGACTCCTCAGAAAACTCAGGGTTTGTCTCTTTTGTTCGCTTCGCTTGCATGGTATTCCGCTTGGTGCGTTTCCTGTAACAGTCACAAATGTAGACAAAGGCGATGTTTTCTCAATCTATCAATGGATTGCACAGGATGAATTACAGATAGCAAACAACAATGATGAAATAATACAACTTGAACACCGTTTTTGGAACGAACGGGTTGGTTTCCATCCATCTACAGAAGCGGGCGATTTAATGGAAAACATAAAATTGCTTCAAATGTCATGCACCGAACATGAAACTAACATCCGTCGATTGGATCAAATATGTCCAATGCCCCTCATGGCATTTTTCAAACATTACCATGACTCAGATATTTGTGCGTCTCATCGAGCCTTGATCCAAGCAAGTACATGGGGTCGTTCGCCTTCAATTCTAGATAAGTTAGATGATGCCCGGAATGCAGTTGGCTCCATTACGAAGAAATGTTTGGCTTCTATTGTGATCCAAGAAATTTGGAATACTCATATTCGTCCAATTTATCGAGGCATGATGTTCAGCTTTGATGAAATTCATGAAGTAAGTGAAGAGGTGATACTCCCTTTGTGTGAGTCCTCTGAATGGTTTACAAAATTGAATGCAATATCTATTGCGTTCCTTGATACTCTATACAGTGTCATAGATAGGACTGGGTTTAATGAAAATGGTGAAGTAGTCACAGCAATTTTTCAACCAGAAAGCATATCATTTGATCAATATTTTAGTGAAGAAGTATGGCCGCCGTTACAAGCTGATCAAACTCTTATCAAGCTTTTTGAAAAATATAAAGTACAGCCACAATTTCAGGCTATTCAAATGCACAAAGGCGTTGTGGCTGCATTGTCACTTGGAGATGATTGGACATATCTTCCAGATTGTGTCAATAATATAGGGAATATGTTTCTACCTTTCTCTTTTCACGAGGATTTCGAGCCTTCAGTTGTCGCGAATGAACGTCAAATTGAGTATATTGAGCGTGCTATAGACATGAAAGCGGAAATGATACAGAATGACAGCATTAAAATGGAGAATCTGAACGATATTATAACACTAGGAAAGACTTGGGGGATGTTAAAAACGGAGGTTATCGTAATGTTTTTGATTTCTATGTACGAACTGGGGAAGGATAAACTCATTGAAGGATTCCTTGACATTAAGGCAAATATTCGACTTCTCGATTTAGACGATTTTGTGGAACGCTTAGTGCCTATTATGTGCGTTAGGTTACAAGTCGCGCTGTATTCTTTGAAAAAAATTAAGCAGTGCCGAGTTCTACTAGCCACTATAGATGCAGACATTTGCGAATGGGTAAAGGAACAGGCTGAAACTGTAGAAGAACTTCGACCAGGTAGAATATGTACTGAAGATGAAAGTGGTCAACTCATCAGCTTAGAAGTCACCTATGACTCGATATTGAGACTGAAACGGATGTCAAATAACGGGGAAGATGCATGTGCATTACGTTCTATGTGTGAAATCTTACTGAACGCGGCCCAGAAAGTCGCTCCCTAAGAAATTCATTTGTGAACCACATCGTTATGTCACAAATTTGTTTGATATCGAATAATACTTAAGTCTAAGTGACAGTGTTTATTGAACGTTTATTGAACGAAGCTTAGCTTGATCACCAGACACAGTGGAATTACTTTTTCGACTGTATTGTCTTGTCTCTTCAAACTCTAGGAATGCATTCCTCGTTCCAGTACGGTTGGATTTCGGATCTTACTTACTTAGTACTGGTTTGAATAAACGTTTTGGTATAATTTTTATAATTGTGATAGAGTTAGTTTCGGTAATTCGTTCGCTATTTTGCACTTCTTCTTTTTTGCATAAGAATTTTGTGATGAGACAAAATGACAGACTTTTAGGAGGGGCGGATTTATCACCACCATCCAATTGACCATTTTTTCAGAAAAGAAATTTTTTTGCCTCCCATTTTGAATTGAGTGAATGATTATGTCGACATTTATAACTTTCCGTTCTGTTCTTCCGCATGAACCTTTACCCCATGAAAAATTTGGGTATGTGCATATTCAAGGAAGTCTAACGCCTAAATTTGTTTCATCAAATAATGAATTTTCATCTGATCAGTCTGAGAGTGTTTCATGCTCGAACATTTCAACTTTAGTTTCACCAGAAAATACGCGTGATATGCTGTTTAGGGCCTTGAATGCTGATTCAGATTATCTCCCTTTAGATTCCCCGCTGCTAAAACTACCGAAGGAACTAACAAGTATCGTGGATGTTCAAATATTGGATGCGAACAGAAATCAAACTGGTGATGACCCGGATCATCTTGTGCAAATAACGAAAGCGCGCATCACATATCCGTCTCCAAAAATAGCACGAAAAGTTGTGGCATTTTTAAAAGACGAACAAATATCACCTTATGATTTGTGTCACCTTAAGCGCTCAGATAAAACTGGTTGTCAAACTAATGACTATGTGCAGCAAGCACACATATATACACAAAAAATGATACAATCTACTCAAGTAACCCAAATTCCACTACCAGATACTTCTATAGCATGGCCTCGTGTTGGTATGCCAAAATTCCGTAGACTCCTGCCGACGGAAATGGATAAACAGAATCCTCAGGCGCTCATGAAGATTCAGCAACAACGAGATTCAACTAGATTTGTGTTCATGACCAATATTTTGATTGAACATACCGATTGTCCTTGCGTCTTTGAATTTCAAGACGCACTTCGTGATGCTTTAAAGCTCCACTGCGAGCATTCTCTTCCAGTCGAAGTGTTTTTACCGCCAAAAAGACAGTCGACGTCTTACAAATATTGCCACATTGGAACAAGATCACCTGTTGATGCTCGAACATTGATACAGGAGCTACAAGGAAAAACTTTGAGATTGACACTTTCCGACAATACAAAAATATCAACAGGACCACTTTTTTTGGATTTTGCAGATGTTACACAACGATGTGCAGCACAAACTAATAGGCTCTTTGGAAAACCAAGCATAAATATTGAAGATCAATCCTCTTTGAATGGTGTTGGAGAACCACCAAGACCTGAATGCACGTCCGTTACTAGTCATGTACATGTCCCTGGGTTGGTATGTGTAGAAAACTTTGTATCAGAGGAAGAGGAACAAGCTTTGCTAGCTGTACTTACAGGTCCACATGCTCCTTGGGCTCCTGCTCAAAAGAACTTTTCAAAGACAGGGACTTTGAAACGCCGAGTGCAGCACTATGGCTATGTATTTGACTATGAAACTGCAGATGTTTTAAGAAATCGAGAGATAACAGAAACAAAGAATGCAATGTGCCCACCTCTACCATCTCTTCCTGGGGGCAATGAGTCGTGGGACTTGGATGAACTTGAAAAGTTCATTTGTGATTCAGTATCAGTTGGAAATGGCTGGGATGTAATGGCAGGAATTTTAGAACGCGTCAGGAGATACAACTTTTGTTCTCATTTGGATGATTCGTGTCGAAATGAAAACGTTGACAGTGAAATGCCTCGTGTTTTGAACGATGTTAATCCATCCTTCAATAATGTGAATGACATTTCTACAGTTCGCGAAGTATTTAATACGAAACGGAAATTTTCATTCATCAACCAAGTTACTGTAAATGAATACAAGCGAGGCCAGGGAATTGGCTCACACGTTGACACAATGTCAGCTTTTGATGACGGCATACTTTCTTTAAGTCTATCTTCTAGTTGCGTTATGGAATTTCTTGAGCCAGACAAAGGTTTCAAAAAACTTGTTTACTTACCTCAAAGATCTCTTCTTCTCATGTCGGGTCCAGCGAGATCTCTGTGGGAACATATGATTGTCACAAGAAGTACTGATTGTGTCAATGGTAGTGTTCTCCCAAGAAAAACCCGGATAAGTTTGACGTTACGAACTGCGATTTCTTTACCTCAGAAAGACGGTACAGTCGAACCTTTACCGTTAGTTGAAACTCGTACTTATCCACCACAGTGGGGATCAGATGAGAAAAGTATGAGTCTGAGTTCTGGTTTAGCAACTCCTGAGACAGAACGCAATCATGTACACGCAGTTTATGATGCGATAGCTACACAGTGGCATCATACGCGGGGTAAGTGTGTCGCTTTTCGACTCATTTCAGTATGCGGTTTTATATACAATATCTTATCTTCTGACGCGTTCTTTTTTTTGTGTACGTTAAGGTAAGAGAGGTGTGCTGTGGCCCGGGGCAACAAAATTTCTAAACTCTTTGCCAAAAGGATCCATCGTTTGCGATGTTGGATGTGGCGATGGAAAATACTTTCCGGCTATCTGGGAGACTGGTTCGTATGTTATTGGGACCGATATAAGTGAGCCTTTACTACAGACCTCCATCGGTGCATGTAAAGAACATGGCAGCGACGATGCAGGACCTCACACGCGACTAATAAGCAAAGAAAATAGTGGATTGAACAAACGTCCTGCTGTCGCCGTTGCGGACTGTATGCATATTCCTATTCAATCTCGAAGTGTTGATGCTGCTCTGTGTATCGCAGTGATGCATCATCTCTCAACGGTCTCGAGACGTCTTCGCTGTTTAAAAGAGTTGTCACGTATAGTCAAGATTGGGGGCTCGATTATAATTCAAGCGTGGGCCTTGGAACAGGATCAAGATAGTAAAAGAAAGTTTGCTGGAAATGATGTTTTTGTCCCTTTCAATGCTCAACCTCGATATTTAAATAAGGTTGCTTCAAAAGGAGATGGTGACACTGACAAAGCAAAATCAGCCGCTGAAGTCTACAGTGATGCATATGAAGGAGCTGAATATGACGAGACCAAAGGGTTAGTTGTATTTCAGAGATATTGTCACATGTATCGACAGGGGGAATTGGAAACCTTGATTGCACAAATCGAAGAGCTGGAACTAGTGGAGAGCGCTTTTGAGAGTGGTAACTGGCAAGTTATATTGAGAGTAAAATAGAAAAGCACCCAAGTATTTGATTTATGTACTGGATTTTGATCAGTTGTTGTCATTTGTCATTTTTATGTCCTGTTTGAACATACGTAAGTAAGTACATTTTATTTTCCCGCTTTTTTATGTGCCTCCTTCAAATTCCACTTGGCACTACAGCCTACAGCGCTACGATACAATCGCACGAATCTGTTTTGAGTTGATTGCAACTCCTGTCATCATTACTTTGTTGGCTGTTACATTTTGAGATTAGCTCGCACTTAATCTTTGAAATAATCCGCGGTTGGAAATATAATAAAATGAAATTTCACGCTTTGCTTTTGTCCGCATCACTACTGTTGATTTCTAATAATTTGGTGGATGCCAAAGCTAGGTCATCCCGTAGTGCATCTGGAACAAGAAGTGCCACTTCCAGACGATCTACTAGTTCCAAGAAGAGCTCGTCGAAAAGATCTGGAGAAAAAGCGGTTCAGCCTGTGCCGGATCCGAGTGATTATGATGATGATAATAATCACTCGGATCCG
>Ga0213868_10002521_pt1 | contig 17516 bp, 11 predicted proteins | sample PICome_9_FD_160087 | JGI IMG/M metagenome (GOLD analysis project Ga0213868, IMG submission 160087) | Coastal seawater microbial communities near Pivers Island, North Carolina, United States - PICO127 | ecosystem: Environmental > Aquatic > Marine > Coastal | place: USA: North Carolina...
CCACGGTTTGGTTTCTTTCCAAAAAACTTTTCGACGGTATCTTGAACCTTTGGCATGCGAGACATACCTCCGACCAGAATAACCTCGTGAATATCGGACTTTTTCACATCTGCATCTTTGATGCATTTCTATTATTTTTTAAATGATGATTCATTAGCTTGCAGCAGATATATGATCACAAAAATTATGTTCAATATCCAAACCTACCTCACAAGGTCCAATGGTGCGATCAACAAGTGGCTGAACAAGTGCTTCAAACTGAGCACGAGTAATCTTAGTATTCATGTGCTTGGGTCCGGTTGCATCAGCAGTAATAAAAGGCAAGGAAACATCCGTCTGAGCAAGTCCATCCAACTCTCTCTTAGCTTTTTCAGCTGCCTCACGAAGACGCTGCATAGCAAGATTGTCTCCACTCAGATCAATTCCAGAATCCTTCTTAAAGTCTTTGAGCAAACGAGCCAAAAGTTCTTCATCGAAATCTTCTCCTCCAAGCATTGTGTCTCCATTGGTTGCCTTAACTTCAAAAACTCCTCCGGAAATTTCTAGAATCGATACATCGAAAGTTCCACCACCCAAATCAAAAACAGCAATGGTTTTGCCATCAGCTTTGTCCATTCCATATGCAAGAGCAGCAGCGGTAGGCTCATTAATAATACGAAGAACATCAAGTCCCGCAATTTTTCCTGCATCTTTTGTCGCTTGACGCTGAGAATCATTGAAATAAGCTGGGACGGTAATGACAGCCTTTGAAACATCTCTTCCCAAAAAGTTTTCAGCAGTTTCCTTCATCTTACCCAACACCATGGATCCAATCTGAGAAGGGCTGTATTTATCATTCATTGCCTCAACCCAAGCATCATCGTTGTTTGGAGACTTGATGATTTTGTAAGGAACGTGTTTCTGAATGTTTTGAACTTCTTTATCCTTATAGGATCGTCCAATAAGACGCTTCACTGCGTACATTGTGTTTTGAGGATTCGTAACAGCTTGACGACGAGCCGCCATACCCACGAGACGACTTCCATCTTCTGTAAAGGCTACTACGGAAGGAGTAGTGCGGGCTCCTTCCGAGTTTTCGATAACACGAGCATTGCGTCCTTCCTACAACAAAGAGATAAGGATCGAGGGGACACAGAAAGGGGTGGTTTTCAAACAAACAAACAAAAAAAAGTGAGCAATTGTGACACATCCAAAATATAACGCAAGAGCTCCGAGTAAATTAACAATTCTACCTACCATTATTGCAACACAGCTGTTGGTTGTTCCCAAATCAATACCGATGACATCACCCATGTCGGTACTTTTCCAACGCCTGGCTGTGGCATCGGTAATCCCGTTGAAAACAGATACCTTGGGGGCGATTTGATTTGAAAATAGAGATCGTTTCAGTCCAAATTGAAGAGCCATTATTGTCAAACAAGCAGTTAAATGTTACAAAGATTGGTGGTTCGGTTATACAATCTTAGTATCTGTAAGATTTGCTCTACGCACAAACTATGAAGTTAGAGGAATTTAGAAGATCTAAGAAAATTATTTTTGGATGTGCTGTTCGTAGTTTGGTGGTTTGGTGTTGGTGGTTTCTGTGGCTTCTCGGCTTTTCCCGCAAACACGATCACGAATAAATCTCACACAGTAAAATCAAAGTGTGAATCAGTGATCAGTGATCAGTGTTGCTCTGGTGACACTCTCTTGGGTGCCTTCTGCTGATATTTTACACCACACCCACCACATACATTCATAACGTTTGAAAGATGAACTCTCGGTGGAGTATCCTATTAATTTTTCCCAATGTGCTATCTTTCAATATTTGTCGTGTGAGAAAAGTCCATAAAAGTCAATTTGATCCCGATAAACATTACTATCACTTCCATGACGATGGTACTCCATATGAAACGCCTGTGCTCGTTGAGAACGTCTTAAGTCCAGAGGAGTGCAATGATATATGCAACGGTTTACTACATGAAGTAGGAAAAGAGATTGTTGACTTGCAACATAAATTTGTAGAAGAGGAGCTTGAGGATGACATAGGAAGAAACCTTCAAACTGAAATTATAAAATGTCGCTTAGAAGATGCATTTTCATACATGATGGAAAGCGAACATGGTGATTCATTCTTTTGTTTTTCGGAAGGTATTTTAAACGAACACCAACATTTAAATCCAAGACATGCAAAAGAATGTCTGTTTCAGGGATGTGATGTTTCCTCGTTAGATAGTGATGTTTTCAAGCGGGATTTATTTGATTTTTTCCCTCATGATGTGAAACCAACAGATTGTCTTGTCATCTCTGGTATGGGTTCAAGTTCAACGTTACATAGAGATCCTTTTCTATGGACTGGAACTAGTATTTGTTTGGAAGGTACCAAAGTGTGGAGGTTCATCGCACCACCTGGAGCTCTATCAACGAGTGTAAAGGGTGATGTGATCGAATCAGGTGTGTCTTTCGTGGACCAGATATTAGATGCATATCGTCTAGAATCTGCTGCTTGGGGTGACTACAATCTTAGTTCTGGTTGGCAAAGTAATTTCAGTTTATATGAAGTGAGGGATGAAAGTGTCCCTTCCGCGGAAGAGTTGTCTTATATGGAAGAAGAAGACAGTGCCAAAAAACTGAAACGGATTGAAACGATTTCATCAAATTTACAAAATCTTCAGCCCAGTAGTGATTTGCCTGAAACGTATTCAGGAGGAGAGAAAGTCACTATTGTTTCAGTTGTACAAAAACCTGGAGATTTATTAGTAATACCCGCATATTGGTGGCATCAAACATATGCTCTGGAGCCTAGTATAGCGATTGCGTCACAACGAGGTGGGTTAAAAAGAGACGCTAAACGGATATTCAACCACGTACTTGAGACCACCAAACAAGGCAATGAAAAGATACCTAGCTACTTTCAGAAGAAGAATTTGAATGGAGTTACTCCAAAGGATGTTGTAGATGACTTGTTTGCTCTATTGTAAAATGGAATAAAATCCATGTTTTCTATGACTATTGACTTCATTTTGATGGAAACGTCTTTTTAGTTTTTAAGCACTCTCCGCACTGTTCACTTGTTTGCGAAGGCTTAGACATTCCCTTAAAAGATTACTGCATAAATGAGACGGAAGTCTCGTACAAGGTACGCACCACCCATATTTAGTGCATAGTTCTGTTCCACAATGAGTGCTCGGTGCGAAAAGACCGCACCTAGCGCATTGTTCTCCTTCTGATTTGGCAGGTCGAAACGGACCGAAACGAGTTCCACTACGTGCGGCATTACCGCCTATGACTGATTGTGCAGCAAGCACCCCTATACTTTCATTCATATCCCACAAGTCATCAACTTTTCCCCGAAGATGAGTAGGCAAATCTCGCACACGGTCAAGGTGAATTTGGTGCTCAAAGTCCGAAGCTTTCGATAAACGCATACGTTGTTGATCTTCCCTTTCGTGTTGTCTGCGTAAATTGTGAAAACGATTTTTGATACCATTATCTGTTCTACCTGGGATTAACTTACTCATGGTAGACCATTGGCTTCTCATGGTGTTATATAAATGGAAAATGGTTGCATCTTCAATCAAAGTCCAGTCAGTATTCTTCAAACGTGGATTAAGATGATTCACGTAACGTTCTCGACACTGTTTTCCACTCCGACCAGGCATATAAGTAGAGATACGACTCCACTTGACCGGTGTTTCTGTCTTTTGAACCAATCGTAAGAGTTCTGCATCCTCCTCTTTGGTCCAAGTTTTTGTCGGGCCTCTCTTTGGAGGAGATCCACTATCAGATGATACATCCTTTTTATCCGGTGATGTTCTACTTTCAGTAAGAGGATACTGATATGGAGGCATGACATAATGACCAGCAGTATGGTCATATACAGGCATTGTATGATAAGGAGGATATTGGCCTTCTGGGTAATAATGAGAACCGTGTGCAGGGTAGGCGCTGGGAATATGAGATGTAATCGCACCCTCCCTCGGAATATGAGATGTAATCGCACCCTCCTCCATTGGTGCTTGAGTATTTGGTAACACATAGTTGCCATTTTCCACTTCTTCTTCAGAATGTCGAAGTCCAGTCCCTCTTTTTGCTTTTGAGCCTGAAGATGCAATGCCTAGTTTGACTAACTCAGTGTCACCATCTTCATATCGAAGCCTATGCTGTTTTTTTGACGCATCATAAGCGCAAACTGTACCTTGGTACCACTTCCCATCAACTGGCCACAGAACTTTCACTTTTTTACCAATCATGCATTTTGCGCAATATCTTCATGTATTGAAAGAAAATCAAATAAATGAGCACGTTCCTCCCTGACATCACGTCATCTAAATTTATAAAAGAAAACAAACTTTCGTACCTTGGTTCTGAATATCTTACTTCCCCAGAACTTGGTTCATCTTCTTCGTCGCAAAGGAATAATTCCGATCTTAAGTCTTTGCATTGGGCACATTGATCCAAAATATGTTTTGACATAGTTGAAAATGATTTAGGAGGTCTAACAAGCGTGAGCACAGACCACAGACTATCAGCATGGCTTGTGGGTTTTCAAGTTTTTCAACTTTGGTTCAGTTTTTGAATTTAGGTTATTAGAGGAAAAGGAAGAGAGAAAAATGGGAGTCAAGGAAGAGAAGGAAGGAAGAAAGAAGAAAGGAAGAATATATTGATTGACCGATTGATTCTATTTCTTTGTTTTTACTTGAGTTTGTGCTCTTACATACGGACATTGTTCAGTTACATTCATTGGGCCAACAAGAATTGGCGTTCCAGAAGCAGTTGACTCGCTCGCTATCACGAATCACGAACTGTGATTGTGCCACATTTCTGCACGTTTATCATGGTGTGTATAAGAAGATATAATGATAACTAAGTTTTTTTAAAATTGTTTATCTACTTAGATCTGAAAACGAAAAAATGTATGTATTAATATTACTGTATCCATGAATAAAGACAAAGTAAGTAACAGTAACTTTTTTAACGACCCAAAGTCAAATTACGATAAATAGCTATGCTAGAGGCTACTTAGATGCTTCATCATGGCTGAATGAAATCCAAAGTCACACATTTGTAAAAGTTCAGGATTCTTGACCTGATTTTCATTGTCTTGTAAGTTTTCTCTTAAACGTGTGGAATAAGGTGGTGATAACCAATCGACAAGCTTGGTAAAACATGGAGTAATATCCACATTACCCAGAGTCAGTAATTTCAAGTCTACTATTCCTACTCCTACACCATTGTCATTTGCATTAACATGTACATTATTCTCCACTTGCCATAGTATGACATCCTTATACAAAGAATCATACACCTCATTGAACCCTATTGTATTGTTCTCCCAAAATTCAGTATCCTTTTCATAACTACATTGCCTACAAGCTTGCTGAGCCATTGGTGAGCGTCTATGAAAAAATTTGTTACACATTTGATGTATTGCCGATAACGATTGTTGAATAGGGTCTCGAAAGGTAGCTAGAATGACCATTCGATGCACTGTGTTATCTTCCATCCAACCATTAGTAGTATTGGTAGAGTTCTTTTTATGGATAATGCCATGATCATCATTACCATGATCCTTATCCTTGTAATTGTCATTTTTAGTATGATGATTATTTTCGTGATAAATTTGGAGACATGTTTGAACAATTTCCCGAAAATCCTTTCCCATGACCTGATACGAATTAAAGGGTTTCATACAAGCATAATGTGAATCATTTCGAAACTGTTTCAAAGTTTTTTCGCGGCAACAGCTGTGAACTTCGTTGTTAGGGAAAATACTTGCAAACAAGGATTTTTCAATGGTCGTTCCTCCCGTCTTCCAGGTGTGAAGGTATTGAATATGACATTTGTCATCTTGGATACAATTCGATAGGGTGGCTAGAAATGTATCCGTTTCCAACAGGTAATTGATGCCATGTTTCATACTACGAGGTTGCATCATCCAAAAGGGACTGCTACTGCTGCTGGTGATCGTTGGGGGTGACTGATTTCGTATGAATACTATCATCCTCCTTATCATGTTGCATTGACCGCAAGTCAAAGTAGTCCAACCCGAACCAATAATTCAATGTCAGCAATGTCCCAATGAATAGGATCAGCGTCAAAGTAAAAGTTGTAAGAGTGTAGTGACGCATATTGTAGTATTATATACGAGAACGAACGGAAACAGGAGTTGCTGTTTGTGGATGGTCTATGAATTGATAATAGAAGAAGTGAGGGCATCAGGATCATCATAATTAGATCATTAACGATCATGAGGAACCGGCAAGGCATTGGTGGCAATCGGAAGAACAAGAACAACAAGAAGGAGAATCAACATCAATCAAATTAAAAAGAAAATGTGAGGAAGTCGTTATCATCTAATAGAAACTTGTGGTACAGCATTAGTAAAGTGGATGCTGATTGTACGTACCGAATGAATCTGTTCTTTAGATTGCAGTTATTTTATATGAAAAAAGGGTGTTTTGATCGTTTGTCGGTTGAACCGTTTTTGTTTCCAGTAGAATTACTGCAAAACGATCAATTTAGCAGGAATGAGTGTTTTCTTCTTCTACAAAATCAAATCGTGAAACACAAATGAATACGAGTAAAACACAAGTAAGTAACTACTTAATTACTATCTTTTTCAAAATAGAATGAGCGTTGACTCTGAGATTACTGCAATTCATGATCTTAAACGAGGAGATCATGTTATTCGCTGGACATATGTTTACATTTATCCCATCCAGATTCATGGTATTGTTCTCAGTGCAGGACATGATATTGTGACTATTTGCGATTTCGGATTGAGTGGCGTAAAATCGAAACCTTCCAGAAACAAAAAAGACAAGCAGGTTGATGTTAACGAACACGCTGATCTTGAGGATATGGTCGATATGGAAGACAAGGCCATGATAGATGCATGTGAAGCTCATAAAAGAGAAAGTGGTACATATGATAGAATCAATGTAATAACTTTAGTCGAAGAAAAGGATATAAAAAGATGGAGGAGAGTGAAATATGGAGAGGCCCTTACTAGTAAAGCTAGCTGGAAGTGGTGGGGAAAAGACAATACTACTGAACAAATGAATGGTGTTCCCCATGAACAGGTGCAAAATGAATGTGAAACTGAAGTTATAGACGACAAGTCAAGAGAAATAATGCCTCAAGAACCACCAATAAGCAAAGACTTAGTCCAAAATGGAGGGGATTGTCCCAATCATGAAATGGAACTGAAATCTATCGAGAATCAATCTAGAAAAGAATTGCCAAAACTGCAAAAGTCTGACCCCGTGGCTATAGTTCTTGCAAGAGTTCGATATCTTTTGAGTCATCAAAAAGATTTGCCGCCTCACCATTTATTTTTCAGCAATTCAGAATGTATGGCAGTCTGGTGCAAGACTGGACGATGGTCGACTCTTCAAGCCAGTATTTATCTCAGTTCCACGGCGGCTGGTAATTTGAAGACCTCAATACTTGCTGCAACGGGTGCAGCTAAAGCTACTACTGTTGTAACTGCGCCAGCTTCAGGAGTTCTTGGATGGTTAGTTGTGAATTCTATTTCGAAATTTCATTTGATATAAAAAGAACTCATTCACTTTTGTTAATAAAAATAATAGGTTCGGTTTCACTACAACGACAACAGTTCCCCTGTTATCTGTTTCACCGTGGCTTGTGCCGCTCTTGGCAGGTTATGGAATTATAATGGTTGGGACTCCTATGGTTGTATTGAAAAAAGCTCAATCAAGATGGGAAGAAACAACCATAAAACTTAACGACGCGTTCTGGCAGGAAGCTGATACGGATATATTTGTGGAAGCTATAAATAGTTGGAGCGCTTTGAACTGAAAAATGACACCCATGATATATTTTTGTGTATGATTTATTTTATGTAACATTTAACCTCGATAAACAAGAATGATCCATCTAGCGCTTTATTTTTTTATTTTTCGCTTGTTTGGTCCCTGTAGACTCGCGTTTGGATCCTTTGGTAGCGATTGCATTGAGATGGGATGCTTTGTTGCTATTATAATTTGGAAAAACTGGCTCGAGTAACTCCAACACTAGTTCTCTTTGCGTTTCTTGCACGACATTCACAAAGATCTTCACTCGAACCTTGTCAAACACTTGAATTTTAGTCTCGATACTGGTGACTGGATCCTTATATGCGATAAAATGCTTGTCTGCATTACGAGTAAGATTTTTATCACCGGCATTTAAACCTGAAATTCTAACTCTACCTTCGATTCCATATCTTGGCACAATCACTGCCAGTGAAGGTTCTTTACTTTCATCTGTTTCTACATCAAGAACGTATGCGTCTTCGTCTTTACCGGCATGATCTCCAGAGAATACAAGAAGAGTGTGTAGCTGAACACTAGCTCTTCCGGCAAGTTGTGCCGCCCGATGACGTCGGTTCATATTTGCAGCAAGGTCGTGAAGATAAGATTTAGATGACAAATGTACTGGGAGAGGCTCGACACCTATAGCAGCCGCAAGCAGCCGATGAACGCACACATCAGCGTATCTTCGAATAGGCGAGGTAAAATGAGTATAAACAGGAGCTGCAAGGCCATAATGATGCCATTCTGTAGGCTTGTACTCTCCTGAGCAGAAATATTGCGCTGGGGACATACATCTTGTAGATAAAATCCGAAGAAGTTTGTTGAAGTAGGGATCACCCTCAATCACAGCATTATCTAGGGAATCTGCTAAATGTTTTGAATCTTCAATGTTGATAGAGAATCCTTTCGATTTTGCTTTACTAATCAAACTATCGAACATCGATCGATTTGGAGCTGGGTGGCGTCGTAGAACAGACAAAGTAGGGTAATGTCGAAGGATCTTCTTCCCCACTGTAACGTTTGCAAGCAACATAAATTCTTCAACCAGTGCATTTGCTTCATAAAGTTGGTAAGACTGCACATCGGTGGGATTGAGTGATTCGCTATCGAGAACGAATTTAACTTCGGGACTTGCCAGAGTCAAGGCCCCAGCTGCTATACGTTTCGCTCTAAACAAGCGTGCCAGTGAAGCAAGTCCCTTCACGGCACAAGCTTGGACATCATTTTCGTCATCAGGTTGATCGATCATTCCTTGAGCTTGTTGATATGTGAGAGCTGCAATAGAATGTATGATGCTCTTCTTGAACTCAACGTTAATTATATCAGCTTTTGGTGTAACTTCCCACAAAACAGAAAATGCGAATCTGTCAACACCGCCTTTTAAACTGCAAAGATCTGTAGTAAGCAATCCCGGTAACATATCAAGTCTTTTGTTCACTAGATATGTTGATGTTGAACGGTTAGCGGCCTCTAGATCAATCGCTGAGCCCGCCTTCACATAGTGTGTTACATCTGCTATATGAACACCGACTTGATAGTTTCCATTAGGCAGTACTATGCAGTGAAGAGCGTCGTCAATGTCTTTACAGCCAGGTGGATCAATAGATAAGATAGGCAGACCTCGCAAATCTGTTCGGCCCTCCTCCATGTCAATTTTGTAGTCTTCTGATGGTAGACATGCAAGTACCTGTGCGTTAAGGTGAAATTTATGGCTATTAGTAAAGGTATTGCGCCATTCAACATTTAAAAACTATACTCTCATCAATCATTCACTTACCTTTGCAGGAAATGGGTCGCATGGAATGTTATGTTCGTGCAACAACACTTCAGTTTCTACGTCTTTTCCTCCAGTATCTCCAATAGTCTTGACGTAATGACCAAGTGGGTATTTGGATTCTGTTGGCCATGAATCAATTGCTATTAATATTCGCTTACCAAGTAACCTTTCTCGTTGTGAAGTCCGTACAAGTACAGGTGGTATACGTGCATCCACTGCAAAAAAGACACAAGTGGTTGTTCCATCGGGGTGTTCTGTTTCAAATTCTTTTGCTATCAAGTCCCTGGGTGAATCTTTCATCATGTCTTCTTGATCCAGGGACTCTTCAAGAGCGCCTCGAATAGAGTAAATTGAGCCACAATAATCTTTCCGAAAGTTGCGCCTGACGATCCCAACCACCTTGCCTGTAGGTTTACAAATATTCATAGGATTGATTTCAATAATGTCAAGGACGTTATTTTCATCCTTCACAGTGGGCTCAGCAGTGTCTGCTGCAATGCAAGCTCCTCTTTCGGTTACTTTTCTTTCCGATGGAGTAGGATCTGAGCCAGCGATCCATTTATCGGTCGGGTGAAGTTCTATAGCAACCACATCCCCATCTACTGCACGATTGATGTCACTTTCTCCAATAATATTGACGGCCACGCGTTCCTCGCCTTGGCGTACTGTTACGTAGCATTGATCAACACAACCACGTTCAGAACGAATAAAGCCTTGAAAATATTTTCCTGATTTAATTCCTACAGATAACTCATTCTGTGATAAATGTGGTGCGAAAATATTCACTTTATTCAAGTGCGAAGTTGCAGCAGCAGTCAGTTGCGCTACTGTGTCAGACAGCGATAGCTCAGGATCGTCCTTTTCCAGTTCTAATATATGCTCTCTGACAGATTTTGGATGATATAATATATGTTTTTTCCAATTTTTACCATCTAGTTCGTCATCTTCGTTTGCCAGAGCATCCTGCTGTTCTTTAAGAGCAAGCTCTCGACATCCTCTATCATCCGACAACAAAATTATTTCTACACCCGTTCCTGATAGAGCTTCGCCATAATAAAATGCAACCTGTCTAATCTTTGAATCATTTTCATCATTGTGCGATACATAATCAGTTTTCAAATCGAAAGAATCGATCTGAGTGGCACTGTGATGCGTATCGGGAAAGAATATCGCACAGCGCTTGTTTTTCTTTGGACCATCTTCCGACTCATCTTTCGAAATAGATGAACGAATTAAATCCATCACGCGATTATAAGCAGTAAAACTTCGATGGCGACATTCAAGTAGTGCAGTTTGAGGTATAACAATGTTAGCAATCGCATTTGATGGATGTTCGAGGACATCCAAATTGTGAAGAAGTACATTGGTATCTACCACAACCAATCGGGTCTTTTCTTTCTTTGTATGCTCTGAGTATACTGGAATAAGAAGAGTTAAAAGATCTTCTGGGGTGCTGATCTTTTTGGCAGATCCTGTGATTGAGACAGAAACATTATTTCGTTTTGCTGAAGTATGTGAAGGTATCGTGAAGCCATAACCCAGGTCGTCTCTTATGTAAAGCTCATTTGTTGATTGAAGAATCTTTCCTTTACGAGTTTGTCTATAATGTGAATGTGGTCGCCATACGGATAGTGATGCCATGATGTGTGAGCGTGATTGAAAGTGTTCAATTATGTAGGCAGCACTACGCAAGCTCTTATCGTAGTTAGGCTTTGTCTCTTATCTTTCGTTTTTTGGTTGGTGTCTGGGTGTCCCAAAGGAAAATGAGTGGTTAGGGTTAGTCCCAAGTTAAAACTCCATCTCATTTTTCCAAACTACTGCTACTGAAAGTAAGTGGACATTTATTTCTAAAAATCTCTTTAGGATTCGATTATCTAGATTAGAAAATAGCTGAATAAATTGGATATCGTCTGAACAAGAATTCACAATGATGACAAACTCATGCAACTGCAACAGCCGGTTTCAATCTTAACACTCTTCCGAGAGCACCGCGCCCTGAAGTCACTCTAGTAATTACACCAACGCTATACGTCACTAAACGTAGCGCAAAAGATGCGTAAATGGCAGGCAAAGTAGCACTTTGAGAAACAATTGCGAGCTGCAAACACATAGTGAACAGGCCAAGCCAGATGATGAAGTTGAAATCTCTGGAGGCAAGCATCGCCCCATCCAATGCCGTTCCCATTATTGTCATCATGACAGCAAACGAGACAGACGATGCAGTTTCTTTGACGATCGATTGAACCACAACGTCCGATGTAAATAAAGCAGATCCAAAAGTCAAGGAGCCAAAGCATACAGCCCCAATGATCAGAGAAGTACAAACGGACAGAGAAAGAACTTTTTTCATCGTAGATAGAGTTTCTTCCCTCGAATTTGAATCTATCAAAGCAGGCAATTTTGTTTGATGGAGTTGGCTTAGTGGTTCACCAAACAAGAGAAAGAAAATTAGAGCATTGGTGCAAATCTGATAAGCTGCAAGAGGAAGTGTTCCAAAGGTCATTGCTCTACGTTGCATATTTACAAACCCAAATAAACGTGAGATGACAATTACGAAGAGGGGACCAACATATGAAAACAGCCCCTTGAGTTCCGATAGATTTGGAATTTGTATCCGAGGAAGAAGTTTTTTCTTTTTTAAAACCCGAATCATTTGACCTGAGCTAAAGAGCGTCGCAAAAGCAGTTGCTGCTGATGCTCCCGCGCAACCCCATCGAAAAGGAAATACACAAAAGATCGCATCTCCAATAATATTTACTAGCCCAGCTAGGGCAATAATTTTAAGAGGAGTCACTGCATCACGGGTCGCTAAGAGGATGGAGAGACAAACACTTTGTGCTAGTGCAGCCCATGTGATTGCTCCCCTCCAATACACATAAGCAGCAGCAGACGTCCGAAGTGACATATCAACCTTAAGTAGGCTCAGCAATTTCGGAGTGAACAAAGCATACATAATGGACAGAATGGCTCCACTGAGAAGACCAAAAGTCAGAGGAGTAGATCCAGCATTTCTTGCTCTCTCAATTTTTGATTCTTCGTCTCCTTCACTCGAATACGCTCTAGATACTATACCTGTCGTTGCTCTTGACAAAAATGAAAACAGATATAAGACTTGATCTGTACAAATTGTTGCAGGGGATAATGCTGCGAGGCCAGAAGTTCCGACAGTCTTGCCAACAAAAGCATTATCTATGTTCGATAACAGTGGAGCGGATAGAAAAATTCCCAATGCTGGCAATGCGAACTTGATCATCTCATTGATTGAATCTCCTTTCCTTTCTTTCCCTCCTTCAGTTTCATCTTGATCTGCTTCGGTTGAACATGATAGATGTCGATTCTTTGGTATTCCTTTTAAAGCTAGAAAGGGAGACGACACAAATGCGAGGGAGTGAATAGATGGCATAGCTGACTGGACCACGAAACCTTCCACAGGAAACACGCAAGCAACAGCTACGTGACACCACCACAATAATCTCATTATGAAAGTTGGAGTATTTTTCTGTTTCTATAGACGATAAGAAAGAAAGATGAAAATGAATTTTCTTCAGTCTTTATGTTGTTCTTCATGCTTCAGGCTTCAAGAGTCGTCAGTCGCCAGTCAAAATGAGATCGATAAGGCTAGGATAGCACTAAAATTATCAATCAAGCTGAATCAACTATGCACTATGCAACACTATTTTGTACTACCCTGTGGAAAGTGAGCTAGGAGAGTTCCTTTCTTCTTTTTTGAAGATACAATGCCTGTATCGGATTTGCGTTTGAAGGATGAATATCCAGAAGAATTGGAACTCAGATCCGATGAAGATTTCCCGCTGGAAAAGAACGAAGATATTGATTTTTGTGTTTTGTGAGGCTGTGATTTCTTTGTATTTCCTTTCAAAACTAATGATGTAGAAAAGTATCTTTCGAAATGATTGTTCATTTTCAATGATACGGCAATATGATCCGAGTAATTTGGAGGAGTATAAATCATACCAGTGTGCCTTTCTCCAAACTGAGTTTCAAGAGCACGCATAGTGGCATTTGCAATGCCACCACCACCGTAAGAGGCGCCTTGAAACTGATTGCTCGCGGTAGCAGCATGCAATGATGCTTCGTCACTACAAAAATCCTCTCCGTTATATTCACATGATCGCAAACATTCTGATTTTTCTACAAATTCCATGAGACTTTGATCGACGATTGTATAGTCTATTCTCGTTCCAGCATTTTCATACCTGCGATTGGTTTGTTGATTCCAACATGTAAATCGACCTTGGGCGTTTGGCCAAAAGTATCGAAAGACGTCACACATTTTATCTTCCTTTAATATATCATTTAGCCAATCCACAATAGGCGATGATTTGAATAAACCATCTGTGTTTGCAATTGTCTTGATCGTCGGTTCATCCCAAGTCACAGATGCAATTTTTGACATTAACTCTGCCAGAGTTTCTATATACACATGATTAGAGACCTTAGCTATGCGCTCTTCTCCTAAATCTTCGTCATAGTAACGGGATTCAGGAAATTGAAAGTTAGCGATACAATCAAGTTCTGTTTGTTCATAGCCCCCTAAAAATACTTTACGATCGTTGAGATTGACAACAGCTCTAAACTTTTGGAAAGTATTCCCATTGGTAATATTCTTTGTTTCCACTTGTTTTGCTTCCAATGTAGATAAAACCGTTTCAATCTTACTCCAATGCTTAGCTACTTGATGTTTCCAATCCGGCAAGAGATTGCATCCGTCATTCTTGGCATCTTCTACTTGCTGCAAAACATCATTTACCCGAATGGAGCGATACCTGTAGTAGACATCCATTCCACTGTATGAAATATTTAAATCTCCCACTACAATCACTTTTTTCTTACATTCTTCTCGTTGATACCGCATAGCTCTTCGTAACGCATTTAGGAATTTCATTTTGTAGGTCAAACTATTCCCTCCGCTGGCAGGAGCATAAACATTGAAAACAACAAATGCTCCATGATCCGTCATTACAACTCTCCCCTGATCATCAAGCTCTTCACATCCCAATGGTCTCGACTCTGCAAATTGAACAGTTCCCTTCTTCGCGTACGTGACTGCACCATTGAATCCCCGCTTTTGAGTATCTGTACAACAACTCCAAAAACTTTCATAACCGTCAACATCAGCACATCCGAACGGTTCTGATCTAGATGATAGTTGTTTAAGAGGTATTTTATGTTCCTGTATGCACAATATATCTGGATCACCATGACGCTTCAGAAAATAGGAGAAGGAATGACTTCGAGATAATTTGGAGGGTGGTAAAGAAGACGAAGCAATGCTTTCTCCTTTGAAATCAGAATCAATTCTACCTAAAGTAGTCGAAAGACCAGCAACATTCCAACTTATTAAGAACATCGGTTGGTTGTTATCTTACTACTTCCAAGTATCTCTCTTACTACTTTCAAGTATCTCTAGAGGACTAGTTCTATCATCTATCTTTGGTACTTTCGGTTTTCGATTTGAACTTTATCTCATTTTTTCAGATGTTGCCCGCCAATTTTTCAACGGGTCGAAAAATGCGATGATAAGTAGGCAGAACTGAAGTACTTGTAAAACACACACAACTCGAAAATACAAGAGCATGGTCACCCCATCATCCAAGTCCATCCTTAGATCCTTTCCTACAGGCATTCATACGAGAACATTGAGCACAAATGCTGGAGGATCGTCAATAGGAGGTTTCATGGCCGACTTGAAACTAAGGATCGCGTCCACTTTAACATCGTCCCTTTCTCCAAAAGATCGTGAAAAATTACTAGACAATCTCGGTGTACAAGTTAATAATGTGAAAGTAGAACTGGATAAACAAAATGAGGAATCTCAGCAAAAGATTAGATCAAGTATTGGTGAAGCTGTTGCTGCGGAGTTGGCAAAGGAGGCCAGTAAAAGTAAGAAACTCATGGAGGCTGAACGAGAGAGAATATGGAAACAGGCTGAAAAGGCTACCATGGAACGTATTCAGAATGACTTATTGATTGAGGAGAGAAGAATTAAGCTTGAAAAATGGAAGCAAGAGTTGGAACGTGAAAAGATGCAAGAGAAAAAGATCATTTCTGCTGCTGATAGTTCGAAGCAAGACGAGAAAAAACATTATCATCATCCTGTCCTTGGTCCAACACTGTATGATCTAGGATACAAACGAATTCATATTGTTTCAGCAAAAACACTCAGTGCAATACCTATCTGGGAAAAGCAACGATCTTATCGTCATGATAGGGCTAAGGTCATGGCAAATGATAAGATGAAATCATTGGGCATTGGTTTACCAGGAGTGATTTCCATTCATGAAAATACCGAGGGTGAATTGGGTATACTTGATGGACAACATCGCGTGGGTATGATGACCATTCTATCAGACAGAGTAAATAATGATTCATCTTCAATATTTGATAAAGTTTTGGTTGAAGTTTTTCCTCAACATGCATCGTCGAACGAGAATCATGCACAAGATATATTTTTGGAAATTAACAAAGCCGAGCCTGTAAAGCTCGTGGACATGCCGGGAATTGCCAAAATAAGTGATCGAAAGATTATCAATCAGGCAGCTGATACTCTTTGTGAAGCTTATCCAGAAATGTTCAAACCGTCGCAACGTTGCCGCCCCCCACATCTTAATATTGATAATCTGCGAGATGCTATTTTTGCTGCTGGAGTGTTAAATCGGCATTCATTCAAAAGTCAAAAAGCACTTGCTGAATGGATGATGAAACAAAATCAAATTATGGGGGAGAAGATTCGAAATTCACCGCCTCCTAATTTGAGTTCGTCCGCTATTAACAAAGCTAGACAATATGATTTCTATCTTGGGCTGGACTTATCTTGGCTCTACATGTAGATAGATATTAAAAAGTGTGCATGCTTAACAATTAAAAAATGGTGTTTACATAAAGAGATCGTTCTACAAGACATTGTATTTGGCAAACAAATTATCAGTATGAGTCATGGCTTTGAACTCTAAATTGTTTCCACTAGGATCCTTGAAAAACATTGTCCATTGCTCCCCAGGCTGACCCTGGAACCTTAAATGTGGTTCGATTATAAATTTGATTCCTGCGTCTTTTAGTTTTTTGGCAAGCTCATGAAACTGATCGACTGTTAATGCCAGTCCAAAGTGTGGAACAGGAACCTCATCTCCATCAACAGGGTTGTAATAATCATGGCATTTATAATCGTTGCCTACCCAGTGACAAACAATCTGGTGACCATGAAGAGAGTAATCCTGCCACTTGCTGGAGGATCGTCCCTCGGCACATCCCAATATATTGCCATAAAAATCTTTTGCAATTTCAAGATTATGAACTGGTAAGGCAAGGTGAAAAGGTGACCCGGGTGCTGGATCAGACAACTTGACATATTTTGTTTCAGTGGAGAGTGGACGAGCAGAAAGATCATCCGACCCACCACGAACATTGAATATAGCTTTCTCAAACACACTTGAACTCCATAGCGCTCTTCCAATTAAATTACTGGCTCTTGTGGATCGTGTGATGGATGCCAACGTAGTTATGGCAAAAGATACTCGACGAAAAGACATTTCAAGTGGACGACGTATTGGAAAATGTCGAATGTTGAAGGTTGACTCTGACAGATTCTCGAGTGCCTCGTGCCTCGTGCGTACTCTGTTTTTATTATCGATTACTGGAGTTCTCTCAACTGGACCTCTTCTTCCTTATCGTTATAATCGTAACCAATACTCTCATTAGCTTTTTGAATATATCCAAATACAGACATCCGTAAATAGGTTTCATAGATTGATTAAACTGATGGTAGTTCAACTCAAATCTACTATCCAAATAAGTCTAGTATGTTACTTATTCGAACATTGAGAAAATGGTCCAGGATGGGACACCACATTCACTTCTCTTTCGTCTCGACCATGACGAATGTCTACGCTAGCATCGTGCATATATCTCGATCCAACCCT